>FWWL01000338.1_pt1 | contig 124254 bp, 108 predicted proteins | sample 2228331 | NCBI WGS metagenome assembly FWWL01 (sample SAMEA103939775, study PRJEB20133) | metagenome | reverse complement strand
GGTTAGATTTTGCAAAGGACAGGCTTAGTACAAAAAATTCACTAGATAGAAGGGGAAGCTTGTAAAGCCTTATTAAAGGATTTGTTAAAAACCAAGAACTGAAAATTATTGTAGAATATTTAAAGAAAGAGGGTATAAGTATGAAACCATTAGAAATTGATTTAAATTTAATTAATGAAAAAGTAAAGTTTGAAGCAGTTTCCCTTACAAATTCGGAAAGATCTATTACATTCGATTATGTACCACCACTCGGAGATAGTGATGGTTTTCTGGGTTTAGAAGTACTTGTTATGAGCTTTGCAGGCTGTGTTAGTACTGCGATAGTTGGTTTGCTAAGAAGATCTGGAATCAATATCAACAGTTATAAGATGAAACTTGAAGGTATCAGAACGGAACAACCGATTACGCTTGAAAAGATTAACTTTGAGTTGATTATTGATTCGAATGATATTACAGTGGAGAAAATTGAAGAAATAATTAAACTGGCGGAGAAAATATCTCCTGTATGGATCGCATTAAGAAATAATGTTGAAGTTAATTACCAATATAAGATTGTGAATAGGTAGGATTAAATATTTATAGGAGGATATTATGAACATAGAAATACTGGATTATATTAACAGTCTTGAAATTATTGACACACACGAGCATCTTTCGTCGTTTGAAGCACAGAGAGAAAAAAACGACGTAATCAGCGAGTATCTGACTCATTATTTCAGTGTTGATCTTGTAACCTCTGGACTGCCATTAAAGCAGCTTGATAAGGTACGCGGTAACGAAATGTCCGTTATGGAGAAATGGAATTGTATTGAGAAATACTGGGAACGAAGCAGATTTACAGGATATGGCCAGGCTGTGGCATTCTCTGCACGCGATATTTACGGAATAGATGAAATTAACAGAGGCAGTATCGAAGAGCTTAACAGGCGTTATCTGGAAACCTTTAACCAACAGCATTATCATAAAATAATGAAGGAAAAATCCAAAATTAAGGTTGCCATACTTGACCGATTTGGTGAGAGAGAATGCGACAAGGATTATTTTATTATGGCGAATTTTATACGCTCAATGGTTTACCCAAATAACTATCAGGAGATTGTTAATCTGGAAAAGGAAGCAGACATCAGCATTAGTACATTGGATGATTATCTTCGTGCGTGTGAAAATCGAATTGATAACTTCTTAAAGTCCAGCAAAATACTTAAATGCGCCCTCGCTTATTCACGTTCCATAGACTTTACAAGAACAGAAAAACATATTGCTGAAAAAGGTTTTCAAAAAACCATAAACAAGAAACAAACCGAAAGCGCATCAGACAGCTTTACATGTGATATTGATTTTTCAAATTACGTGTTTCATTACATTATCAGCCTTGCGCAGGAACGAGGTATGGTTATGCAGATACACACCGGAATACAGGAGGGTCATGGCAATATCCTGTCCAATAGCCACCCCGGCTTGTTAAACCGCATCTTTATGGATTACCCTGATATGAAATTTGATATTTTCCATATCGGTTACCCGTATCAAAGTGAGCTGGGAGTCATGTGCAAGATGTTTAAGAATGTTTATATTGATATGTGCTGGGCGCATATTGTGTCGCCGGTTGCTTCAAGAAATATACTCAGTGAGTGGCTCGAATTTTTACCTTATAATAAAATTAACGGCTTTGGAGGAGACTATTGCTTCATCGATGGTGTTTACGGACATCAATATATTGCACGTAGAAATATCGCCGAGGTGCTTTCAGAAAAAGTTGAACGAGGCTTGTTCTCTGTCAGCAATGCTTGTGAAATCGGTAAAGCAATCTTATATGATAATCCGGCTGAGTTGTTTGGAATAAAGAATTAACAGGATTACATGCAGGTTATATCGATCCGTCAGCCGGAGTAATAGTCAATTAGCCAATAGATTAAAATTCACTTTATGACAAACGCAATAGGGACTGTCTATGAAAGAATTGCATTTCATATGACAGTCCTTTATATTAGTAAGGGAAGTAGATGTGAGCTTATGTTAATAAAACCTTAAGGTTTTCATAATAAAATTCTTGCGATATAAATTTTTGATATGCAGTATTATAATAATAAGTGTTTCATCAGAAGGAAGGGATAGACTTATGAGTATCAATATTTTGGTTGTAGACGACGAGCAGTCCATAGCGGATCTAATTGAAGTTTATTTAAAAAATGAAGGTTTTACAATATTTAAATTTTATAACGGCGAGGATGCGTTACGGTGTGTCCAATCAGAACAGTTAGAGCTTGCCATACTTGATATCATGTTGCCGGATATTGACGGCTTTACTCTCTGTCGAAAGATAAGGGAAAAGCATAATTTTCCGGTGATCATGCTGACGGCTAAAGAAGAAGAAATTGATAAAATTACCGGGCTCACATTAGGTGCGGATGACTATATCACGAAACCGTTTCGCCCTTTGGAACTTGTTGCCCGAGTAAAGGCACAGCTCCGTAGATTTACCAAATATAATTTTGTTGCACCAAATCAGGAAGAATATTTCATTGCTTTTTCCGGCTTGGTATTGGACAAGAATACTCATGAATGTACGCTAAATGAAAAAAAGCTATTTCTAACGCCTACAGAGTTTTCAATTCTTTGGTTCCTATGTTCCAATCGCGGACGGGTGATCAGTTCGGAAGAATTGTTCCATGAGGTATGGGGAGATAAGTATTTCACCAATAGCAATAATACGGTAATGGTTCATATCCGACATTTAAGAGAAAAAATGCACGACAGCGCAGAGCGTCCTAACTATATTAAAACGGTATGGGGGGTTGGCTATAAAATTGAAAAGTAAGAGCGATAAAAGAAGAAATGGTTATGCAAAATTAAAAAGGAAAGTATTTTTTCGAATGCTCCTTATTGTGTTTGCCACGGCTGTGACTGTTATCTTCCTACGTTTTATCATTCAAAAGAACTTCAGTGTAGGAGATAGTATTGTACAATTTTTAATGAATACGTTACATTTACGCGAAAACTTAGCTTTATTGGTTTATCGGTTTATATTTTACAACAATATAGAAGTGATTACATTAATTGTAATTCTTGTACTCTTGGTTATTCTACTTAAAGTTTTAATTTCGTGGTTTACTAAATATTTCGATGAAGTCAGTGCTGGAATGGATAAACTTGCCGAGGAATCTGATGATGAAATTACATTATCACCGGAGTTAGAGTTTATGGAGATTAAGTTAAATCAAATAAAAAAGAATCTAGAAAAACAGAAAAAAGCTGCAATTGACGCCGAGCAACGCAAAAATGATTTGGTAGTTTACTTAGCTCATGATATAAAGACACCTCTTTCCTCTGTGATAGGATACTTGAGTCTTCTGGATGAAGCTTCTGATATGCCTCCTGAACAGAAGGCAAAATATGTCGGTATTACCTTAGAAAAGGCCAATCGGTTAGAGCAACTTATCAATGAGTTTTTTGAGATTACAAGATTTAATCTTCAAACGATTGTTTTGAATAAAGAGAAGATTAATTTACTGTTCATGCTCCAGCAGATGGCAGATGAATTTTATCCAATGCTTACTCCACAAGGAAAGCAGGTGTCAGTCAATGTGCCGGACGGACTCGCTCTATGGGGGGACGCAGACAAACTGGCCCGTGTGTTCAATAACATTCTGAAAAATGCGGTTGCCTATAGCTATGAAGACAGTGTTATAGACATTTCTGCGAAAAAGCAGGACAACAATATTGTTATAACATTTACTAATCAGGGAAATCCAATCCCGCAGGCAAAGCTTCAAACTATTTTTGAAAAATTTTACCGGTTAGATGCTTCCCGTGCTACAAACACCGGTGGGGCTGGGTTGGGTTTAGCAATTACACAAGAGATTGTCACAGCACACGATGGAATAATTGCTGTAGAAAGCAATACAGAGAATACAAAATTTATAATAAAGCTTCCGTTATAAGAAATTCTTAAGAAGTTCATAAGATGGAATTCCAACATAGCTCCTTATTCTGTGTTTAAATATTATCATCACAGAATAAGGAGTTATTTTATTATGGTACGAAAAGTAAAAAAGAACAATTCAAGAATAAGTATATTTGTAGCACTTTTGTTGATGGTTGTCATTGCGATTTTTGTTTACAAAACCTTCATTACTTTAGAAAACTATCAAATGATTGATAGAGAATATGATGATAAAACCTTACTATATTCTTCTTCAGAGCTAACACTCGATCCTTCTGATGATAGAGCAACACCGGTTCCTACATCAATGTCAGAACAAAGTTCCTCTGTTTTTATATCTATCGATAAGCTGAACAGTTCTAATGCAATTTTGATTCGGTTAGCAGATGATACCGTCCTAATGCAAAAAAATAGTGAAGATAAAATCTATCCTGCTTCTTTGACTAAAATGATGACGGTTATTGTTGCGATAGAAAATTTACCTGATCTGAAGGAAGAAATCAAACTTAATAATTCTACGTTTCAGGGGTTGTACGAAGCAGATGCATCAATGGCAGGTTTTCAACCGGGTGAACAGGTCAAGGTGATTGATCTGTTATACGGAGTAATGCTACCGAGCGGTGCGGAGTGCTGTATTGGACTTGCTGAGAAGATTGCGGGTTCAGAGCAGAATTTTGTAAAAGTAATGAATCAAAAGGCTGCAGATCTTGGTATGGACAATACCAATTTTGAAAATGTGACTGGTCTTCACCATGAAAACCACTACACAACAGTCAAAGATTTGTCAACTCTTCTAAGCTATGCATTGCAAGATGATACTTTCCGGGAGATATTTACGTCTGCCCGTCATTCCACACATTCTACGAATAGCCATCCTGAAGGGATAACCTTTTACAGTACCATGTTTAAAAAACTCAGTGATCAAAGCATTACTGATGGTGAAATTTTAGGAGGAAAAACTGGATATACCGATGAAGCCGGTCTATGTCTCGCGAGTCTCGCCAAAGTGGATGAACAAGAATATATACTAATTTCAGCTGGTGCGAAAGGGAATCACCATTCCAAACAGTATAATATTACCGATGCACTTGCTGTATACAACAGTATAGGAAACTAATAAGCAGAAACAAAAGTCAGAACAACAGAGATGAAATGAAAATTGAATGGAGGATTTATGAAGAAACGAGAACGAATTCTATCAGTATTTTTATATAGTATTTTCATTTGTTACTTGCTTTTGTTAATTAAAATATTGTTCTTATCAAGAGTTTCACTTTTGGAGCTGTTTCATAGCCAAAGGACTTTATTTAGGTCAATCAATCTCATTCCATTTCATAGTATAATGGAAGCTGTCACTGATAGCTCTGACATGATAAGAAGCTTCGCTATCGGAAATGTGGTTGGAAATATAATTATTTTAATTCCCCTTGGTATCTATTTGCCATTATTAAAAAAAGATAAAAGAGTGATAGTCAATCTCTTATTCATATTCATAGTTAGTATATTCGTCGAGATCATTCAAGGGTTTCTAGGCATCGGAGTATCAGATATTGATGATATCATTTTAAATAGTTTTGGTGGATGGATTGGTATTATAGGGTATAAACTTTTATTATTTATTTTACGAGATGAGAAAAAAGTACGTATTGTAATCTTAATACTAGCTGGTGTTGTGGGATTACCTGTTATATTGTATTTATTATTCATGATTAAAATGAGATTTTAATTATTTGTATATTGACAACGTTGCTACTACGTGATACTATATAGCAGTAGTAAGTAATACGGAATATCAGTAATACAGAATATCAGTAATACAGAATATCAGTAATACAGAATATCAGTAATACTAGATTGCGAAGAGGTGATTACATTGGAAAATATCACAGAAATGTTAAAGGGTGTACTGGAAGGCTGCGTCCTTGAAATTATCAGCCATGAGGTAATCTACGGTTATGAGATCACGAGGCGGCTGAATGCCCTCGGATTTTCGGACGTTGTGGATGGGACAGTTTACACCATTTTGGTGCGGCTTGAGAAGAATAAACTCGTGGATATAGAAAAAAAACCATCCGATATGGGACCGCCGCGAAAGTTTTTCACACTCAACGACGCAGGGCGTGAGGAGCTGAAGAGGTTTTGGGAAAGATGGGAATTCGTATCATCAAAAATTAACGAGTTAAAGGAGAGAAGATAATGAATTTCTGGGAAAGAATCACAGGAAGTGACATGACGAAAGAATTGAGAGCTTTTGAATCAAGAGTAAAAAAGCTGCCGGCTGATTATCAAGTGGCATGGGAAAAAATTAAGGCCAATCTTTGGCCACACTCAGATCTCACCGGTCGCAGCCTCATGCCAATTCTTGATGGTGTGCTTGGCCTGCTCGAAGAAACGGCTGCAGACGGTCAGAGTGCCCAAGAGGTTTTGGGTGATGACATCAAAGGCTTCTGTTTAGCACTGGTCGGCGAAGAAGGAGCAAAGTCTTTTCGCGACAAGTGGCGCGAACAACTCAACAATAATGTCGCTAAAAAATTAGGTAAATAGGTGAAAGGAAGGAAACTCTAAATGAAAATACAAGATATTATCGAAGGCAAAAAAGAGTGGCGTGCACACGTGGCACGTATCAAAGAGCTCCCGCAAGACTATCAGATAGTTTATAAAGAGATTCAGAAATATCTCTTTAAGGTCGGTCCGGTAGAGTTAACCGACGGTATTGGTTTGTTATCTGGGATTATCGATCTTTTTGAAGAAGGTGCTGCCCTGGGGAAAGGTGTGCTCGAAGTAACGGGCAGGGATGTAGCGGCTTTCTGCGACGATCTAATCAAGGATTCAAAAACATATGCTGATATCTATCAAGAATCGGCTAACCTAGAAGTAAGTAAGGCTATGAAGAAAGTTACGGATAAAAATAAATAAAAGGGATATCAGGATTGAAATTGAAGTGAAGGTCTGAGATTCTTGATAAGATGGAGTATATATAATAAAGCTGAGCTTGGACGGACATTCTCAAAAAGATGGTGCAAATAAAAAAACAATTGAGCCTGGACGGACGTTCTTAAGGAAAGGAATGATAGAGTGTGTAAAGACGATTGGATATTATGCCCGGTCTGTGGCAACAAAACAAGGGTCAAGATACGATATGATACGGTGCTTGAAAACTTCCCATTATTTTGTCCCAAGTGTAAACAGGAAACGATAATCAATGTAAAACAACGGAATATATCAGTGTACAAAGAGCCAGACGCTAAGACGCAGAGCCGATAATATGTGAGTGAAATCACAGTTGTCGGCTCTTTTTTATGTTAATTCTACAAGACATATGGAAAGGGTTGGAAGCAGTTTTGAATAAGATTACTATATTGTAAAGGAGGAAAAGAAATGAAAAAAAACATCATACAAATTAAAGGAGTAAAGAAAGCTTACAAAGATGTAGAAGTACTGAAAGGCGTAGATTTGGAAGTAGAGCAGGGAGGTATCTTTGCATTATTAGGTTCCAATGGAGCCGGAAAAACAACGGTGATTAGAATCATGGCTACGTTATTAAAAGCAGATGCCGGAAGTGTAGTGATCAATGGTTATGATATCAAAAAAAATCCGGGGGATATCAGAGGTTTTATCAGTCTTACTGGTCAGTTTGCAGCTATTGATGAAATTTTAACTGGTCGTGAAAATATTCAAATGATAGCAAAACTTAGACATCTTAAAAATCCAAATCAGATAGCAGATGAGTTGATTCGTCGTTTTGAAATGTCAGAAGCAGCAGACCGCAGAGTAAGTACTTATTCCGGAGGTATGAAAAGAAGAATTGATATTGCAATGAGTCTTGTGGGCAATCCGAAGATTATTTTCCTGGATGAGCCGACCACAGGTCTTGATCCGGAAGCACGTTTAGAAGTTTGGAAGATTGTAAAAGAGTTATCAGCATCAGGAACTACAGTATTCTTGACGACTCAATATTTAGAAGAAGCAGAACAACTTGCTGATAAAATCGCTATTCTTCATGGCGGAAAAATCATTGCTCTAGATACCTTAGAGGGATTGAAAAAGCTATTTCCACCAGCGAAAGTTGAATATATTGAGAAACAACCTACATTAGAAGAAATATTTCTAACAATCATTGGTAAAAAGGAGGAAATATAAATGAAATCAACTAATCGATATTATTTCAAAGATATGAGTGTTATGTTTGGACGTTCTATGCGTCATATTTTTAGAAGTATGGATACGATTATTACTGTTTGTATCACACCAATTGCAATGATGTTATTATTTGTTTATGTATTTGGTGGTGCTATCGAAACAGGTACAGAAAATTATGTTAATTATTTATTGCCAGGTATATTGTTAATGGCTATTGGTAGTGGGATTGCATATGTGGCTTACCGTTTGTTTACAGATAAACAACGTGGTATCTTTGAACGGTTCCACTCTATGCCTATCGCTCGTTCAACAGTGCTATGGGGACATGTTTTGACTTCATTAATCTCTAATGGAATTTCTGTAGTAGTAATTATACTTGTTGCATTATTAATGGGCTTCCGTTCTTCAGCGGGAATACTAGAATGGTTGTTGGTATTTGGAATCCTTGGAATATTTACACTTGCTTTAACTTGGATAGCTGTCATTGCCGGACTTGCTGCTAAAACACCGGATGGAGCAGGCGCATTCTCTTATCCAATCATCTTTTTGCCGTTTATCAGTTCTGCTTTTGTCCCAACAGATACCATGCCCTCAGCAGTACGTGCTTTTGCAGAAAATCAACCTGTAACGCCTATCGTAGAAGCTATTCGTAATTTATTAGCAAACCAACCGGTAGGAAATGATATCTGGGTTGCCCTTGCTTGGTGTTTAGCAATCACAGTTGTTGCATATATCTTTGCAATGAGAATCTATAAAAAATTATAACCTGCTTAATGCTAAGATAAGTTATTTGCACCCAGGGATAGATAAAATTCCATATTATTTTAGCATCAATATTTTTAGTTTGATAGGAAGAGGTTGCATGATTTGGCAACCTCTTCTTATTTATAACCGATGCATTAATCCCAATAGAATTAGTTATTGCATATAATGAATAAACCCTAGAATGCGGGTGTTATTATTTTTCGTGATCAACAGAATTCTAACCGCTTAATAGCAAGGTACAACAGATTATTTAATAATTATTACGATGAACTTAGAAATTACGGTATCCAACGTATAGCAGCACGTAATCTATTTAGCAACGTAATATACTATGTCTTAGAAAATAGTAGTGATTACTCCGGTAACACTGCTCAAATAACACGGAGGCTTCTGAATGATTTGCGCAGGGATAATCAGGCATTATTCTATTACCTCAGATTCAATCGAGTTCCTGATAATAGAGTAAATGAGATATTGAGTGATGTGATACAAACGGTACTAAGGGAAAGTGGGGCTGTACCGGCTCCTCCACCAGCTCAACCACCTACGCAACCACCAACACAACCGCCTATGCAACCACCATCACAACCGCCTGTATCAGACTGGAGCGACTGGGAAGACCTTGGTGGTGTTTTGACTTCAGCACCTGCGGTAGCTTCTTGGCAACCCAATCGTCTGGATGTCTTCGGCAGAGGACAAAATCAAGCAGTTTGGCATATCAACTGGGATGGCACCCGCTGGAGTAACTGGGAGGACCTTAGTGGCAGTATTAATTATTCACCTGCTGCTGTTTCCTGGGGACGGAATCGGATCGACTTATTTGGAGTGGGTCAAAACCGGGGACTCTGGCATAAATATTGGGATGGTACCCGCTGGAGTAATTGGGAAGATCTTGGTGGAGTGCTGATCAATTCACCTGCTGTTGCATCCTGGCAGGAAAACCGACTGGATGTCTTCGGTATCGGTCAGGATAGTACACTTTGGCATATCTATTGGGATGGTTTCCGTTGGAGCGAATGGGAAAGTCTCGGTGGTGGTTTAACTTCTGCACCGGCAGCGGTATCCTGGGGTCCTAATCGGATTGATATCTTTGCTCGTGGTCAGGATCAGGAACTATGGCATATCTATTGGGATACCAGTCGTTGGAGTAGTTGGGAGGATCTTGGCGGAGGACCGATTACTTCCGGACCTACTGTGGCATCTACAGAGGTAAATCGTTTGGAAATATTTGCGAGAGGGCAGAGAAATCAACTGATCTTCCGGACTTGGAACGGTAGAAGATGGAGTGGTTGGCAGGATCTTGGAGGTGTAATCGTATCGGAACCTGCAGCTGTCTCTTGGGGAGGAAACCGCTTGGATGTGTTTGCTACCGGACAGAATAATCATCTTTGGCACATCTGGAGACCTTGATTTTTTTAGTTGAACTCAAATTTTTTAAGTTGAACTCAAAGCAGTGCCAGAAGGTATATCAAAACTTAAGCTGTCTGAAGCGACCCAAATAGGGTCGCTTTTTCTATGTGAATAAAGTGAGATATGATTCCTCGTTTGACTTGTACTAAATATTGACATAGAACCATATTATGTGGTGAGTGAATATATGAAAACGCTTGCCCTAATACGGAAATAAATTTGTCCACAGTATTAGAAAGTTCATATATATTCAATGAAATGTTTTCTACAGGAGGAAAGGAAATGCTTAAGTATATAGTTTTGTTTAAACTCCGTGATCCGGAGGAGTGTCTTCCTACCATCATTGAAAAATTACATAGCATGGAAGACATGATACCGGAGATTATTTCGATGGAAACTGGAGTGGATATCTGGCATAAAGGAGAGAGAAGTTATGACCTTGCACTCACCTGCATCTTTCAGGATATAGCTGCAGTCGAAGTATACGATAAACATCCCTTACATGAGAAGATACGAGAATATATTTATACGTACAGGATAGATGGGAAAACAGTTATTTACGAGGTCGAGTAGTTCAAAAACTTACAAGTTAAGGTAGGTAGTGAACCGTTAGTTATACCCTTTTTAGGGATGATTATAAAAATATATCATAAAGGAGGAATATTAGTATGGGTATCATTATTGATGAGATGGAAGGAAAATTAAGGCCCCCGACAATCGGATTGAAGCCATATGAAGCAAAAGTTATTCCACTTACAACAGGTGAGGATATGCTGGTTCGTCAGGTAACCTATGAGGAGCTTCCTTTGCTGATGGAAACAATCGAACCATTAATGAAACAACCGAAGGATTTCTACGATATCGTAGCTTCACGTATCTATTCAGAACTTCTTGGGATGTACCGTTACAGAGTACAAGATGAGTATTGCTTTGTAGGAGCAGTTGATGGCGAAATAGCAGGTATTGTTAATGGGCGTTTTGTAAATGAGAAGATTGGTATGTCCTATCATACAATGACACTGAAACGAGGTGCACGAGTAGGAGCTCAGCTTTTTGCTGCAAAGATGGAATATCATTTTGATTTCATGAATCAGGATGAAGTCTGGATCGTAGCGGAGAGTCCGAACGGTTTCAAGCGCTGGATGATAGAGTATGAGTTAGAGTCACGCCCTAATTGCCCGCATGAATTAGGCGGAGTTCCTACCTATGTTCTTACACGGGCGTTATGGGAAAAGCACAAAGCAAATAAGAACGTTGGTATTCGTCCTGCATTCCCGGAGGTTGTCGAAGCGAATAAGGTATTACATAAACCGGCTAAGATTAGTGTCTAACAGGAAAGGAGTGCTTTATGCGTAGTGTAGGTATTGTTGGAGTTGGACACACAAAGTTTGGAAAGTCAGAAATTCCTTTTATTGATATGGTTTGTGAAGCTGCTCTCCAGGCAATGGATGATGCAGGTGCAAAGACAGGTAAAAGGAATGTTATTAACCAGGTATTCGTTGGAACAATGGGTGCCGGTATGGTAAGTCGTATCAGTGGTATAGCATCTGCAGTAGTTGACACCTTAAATATACGTCCTGCTATGGCAGAGACTGTTGAAAATGGTCCCGCATCAGGTGCTTCAGCGATTAAGTTAGGTTATATGGCTATAGCATCCGGAATGTGTGACTGCGTGCTCGTAATCGGTGCAGAGGGCATGCGCGCAGTAACCGGTTGGGAAGGAACTGACTTCGTAGCTACCATGCTTCATCCGGAGGCTGAATATAAATATGGAGCTACACTTCCTTCGTTTGCAGGTCTGTATACAAGACTTTGCATGGATAAGTATGGTCTTGAAAGCAAAGATTTGTCCATCGTTTCCGTAAAGAACCATGCAAATGCGTGTAAAAATCCCTGTGCACATATTCATACCCCTGTTGTTTTGGAGCGTATTACGAATCCCGCCTATATCAATGCTACGAATCCGATTGTTGCAGATCCTCTTCGTCAGTTTGATATGTGTCCGGTATCGGATGGAGCAGCTGCAGTCCTTCTTGTTGCAGAGGATAAGAAAGAGTTACTTGGATTGAAAGACAACAAATTCGTAAAGATTGCAGGAATCGGTTCAGCTACGGATACGCATGTAGTTGCAAACCGAGAAGTGCCTACTGATTTATTGGCTGTAAGGCTTAGTGCAAAAATGGCATATGAGATGGCAGGTGTTGGTCCTGATGATATTGATGTTGCTGAATTACACGATGCCTTCCAAATTCTTGAAATTGCTGAATCGGAGGAAGTGGGTTTCTTCAAACGTGGGGAAGGCCATATTGCAGCACGTAACGGTGAAACAACACTTACGGGTAAGAAGCCAATTAATACATCGGGCGGATTAAAAGCGAAGGGTCATCCTCTTGGAGCAACCGGTGTGTCACAGGTTGTTGAACTTGTCAGACAGCTTCGTGGAGAAGCTGGAGAGAGACAGATAGCAGGTGCTAAGACAGGCTTGGCAGTTAACTTCGGTGGCTTCGGTAATAATGTTGTATCAACAGTTTTGACAACGAGGGGGATATGATTATGGAACAAATGTATGTATATAAGTGTATAAAGTGCGGAAAGCTTCATCATCCTCGTTATATTGTTTGCCAGAATCCTGACTGTGATGGCCGTGAGTTTGTGAGGTACCCGTTGGAAGGAAAGTGTAAGCTCTTGACCTGGACTAGAGTATATAATCTTCCCGAAGGATATATGTGCCCTTGGTTAAACTTTGGAATAGTTCAGTTCGAAAACGGCGTTCGTGCTACGGGCCAGATTGGTTTTGACGAGGGTATTGTGTCAGGCATGGAATTGAATGCCACCGTCGGCGTTGTTCGTGAGAAAGCAATTTTATATAAAGAAACAGTAACAGCTCCTCAGTACGGATTCCTATTCCGGAAGGCTTAAGCTAATAGGAATGCGGAGGGCTTAATGAAGCAGATAAAAGCGGTTGAAATATGCGGACGATTTCGGGCAGCTCTTATGGTAAGTGAAAAACCATTTCGGATACATTCGGTATTTACCTCAGCTGTCAATATGATCGATAATGATGTATTTTTCTCATTACTATCCGATCGAAGCTGTTTATATCCCATGTCGTGCAGAGTATCTAATGAAATACCTTTTACTGAGTCTGGAATCAGAGTAGGGATGGAAGTTATTGCAGCCGGTGATAGGATTCTAATTCCACAAGTAGGCCTAGCAATTAATCTGAAGTACGCTGTAGAACGAGACCTGGCCTTTGAACAAAAGGAAGACTTACTGTTACCGACGAATTTAATGATGAAAGTTGAGCTTCTGAAGGAACTGATAGAGGAAAAAGGGTGTGAGCAGGACTTAAGCACTCTCGTTACAGGAAAGTATAGAAATCCATATGTAGATTGCGTTATAAAAAAACTGCCCGGGTTACGGATCGCAATAAAGAAAAACTCTGAACAGGCAGGGAATCATGCAGCAGGGCTTGCCGGCTGCGGGATCGGACTGACACCCTCCTCGGATGATATGCTTATCGGATATATGTCGACATATCTTGCCTACTCAAAAGCAAAAGGCTGCAGCCCGGAAGAGATTTGTAAGGTAACTTATGCCATGGGTAATAAAGCAGCGGAACGCACCAATACAATAAGCGGAGCATTTTTGAAACAATGCGGAGCAGGGCTTCTTTCTGATGACATGACGAAGCTTATGTGCGTATTGTTTTCAGATTCAAAGACGGAAGAGGTCAGAGAATGTGGACAGAATATTCTGAATTTTGGTTCTACTTCCGGTACCGATATGCTTACGGGAGTTGTACTGTCAATGATTCATTTAACCTCGACCTGCGATTCGGAGTAAGATGAATGCCATTATTAAATGCTTCGAATGAAACAAAGGGTTAGGGATAACCGATGATATGGAGGTAATTATTTTGATAAAACTTGAGATTAGAAAAAATGCTTATTATGATTCCGTTACCTTAATGCTGATCAGTAAAGAGATTAAGAAAATAGAGGGCATCAGGGAAGCACTCGTTGGTATGGGAACTGACCTTAACCGAGAGATCGCGAATAATATTGGGCTTACTACACCTGAATTCAAAGCAGTTACTGCAAATGATTTATTTGTAGCAGTGAGCTGTGCTGATGAAGAGGCATTTGAGGCAAGCCGTAAGAAGGTTTATGAACTTCTGAATAAAAAGGCGGAATCAAAAAAGGCAGACTATTATCCACCTACTTTGGAGAGTGCAATAAGAATTGATCCTGATTTAAATTTTGCAATTATTTCGGTTCCTGGGAAATATGCGGCCGACGTAGCGCAGAACTGCCTTGATAGAAACCTTAATGTAATGCTTTTCTCAGATAATGTTACCATAGAAGAAGAACGTGCACTGAAAGAGAGTGCATATAGAAAGGAACTTCTTGTTATGGGACCGGATTGCGGAACAGCGATTATCAATCATGTTCCCTTGGCGTTTGCGAATGTTGTAAGGCCAGGTGATATCGGTATTGTTGCTGCTTCCGGTACAGGTGCCCAGGAAGTGTCCTCCATCATTGATCAATTAGGTGGAGGTATTTCTCAGCTAATTGGAACCGGTGGGCGTGATTTAAAGAAAGAAATCGGAGGACCTATGATGAAACTTGGGCTGGAGGCTCTAAGGAATGATTCTCAGACAAAAGTAATAACTTTAATTAGTAAGCCTCCTGCGAAGGAGATAGCTTCTGATGTACTTACGCTTGCCGCAGGTGCTGGAAAACCTGTTGTTGTATGCTTTATCGGCGGAGACCGTCATGAGATTGAAGCTTTTGGACTTACGGCTGCCGTATCCCTTGAGGATGCTGCACACAAGGCTGTTGCTCTATCAAAGGGAGAGCAGACAAAGGAATTCACAGGGTTTTCCATGGGCTTTGAAGAAGCGGATGCTTTGGCAAGGGAAAATGCCTCGAAAATGTCTAAGAGCCAGAAGTATATCCGCGGCTTCTATACCGGAGGGACGCTTTGTGATGAAGCAATGAAGCTTATGCTTCCAAAGCTCGGCCATATTTACAGCAATATTCCTCTACAGCCCGAAGATAGACTGATCAGTGCTCGTAATGGCAAAAGCCTTGAACATACATTCCTTGATTTCGGTGATGATGAATTTACTGTTGGAAGACCCCATCCCATGATTGATCCCTCCTTACGCGCGGAAAGGGTTATCATAGACGGCAAGGACCCGGAATGTGCAATTATTATGGTTGATTGTGTAATCGGATATGGTTCCCATGAGAATCCTGCAAGGGATCTGGCTGACGCTATTCGGACAGCGAAGGCAGCCGCAGAAGCTGAGGGAAGACATCTTCTTTTGGTTGCTGCTGTCTGTGGTACGGAAGGCGATCCACAGGGTCTGAGCCGGACGCAGAAACAGCTTGTGGATGCAGGTGCAGTGGTACTTCCATCAAATGCACAAGCAGCCCGTTTTGTAGAGCGTGTGCTCACTTATATGCAACAAGGTAGGCAGGCTGAAAATAAAGCAGTCTTACAGCAGCATGGAGGTTAATCGGATGAGTAAAATAAATAATTTATTTCAGGAAGAACTTCATATAGTAAACATTGGCCTTGAAGCCTTTTATCAGGATTTAATAAATCAGAACAGTCCTGCAGTTCATGTAGATTGGAAACCGGTAGCTGGCGGGGATAGGGAGGTTGCGAAAAATCTTCGGTTACTGAAAACACCCGAACTTTTCGACAGGATACAAAAAGGGAATCAGGAAGCACTGAGGAGAATACTTGCTGCTCAGCCAACACTCATCGGCCTTGGTATCGCAGGTGAAGTAGTTCCGGGTATGACAAAGGAGACAATCCTTCACGCCGGACCACCAATCACCTGGGATCGTATGTGCGGGCCGCAGAAGGGTGCTGTACGTGGTGGTCTTATCTATGAAGGGATTGCTGCTAATCTTGAAGAAGCCGAACTACTGGCGGCTTCCGGTAAGATTACATTTGATCCCTGTCATATGCACAATGCAGTGGGACCAATGGCAGGTGTTGTTACCTATTCCATGCCGGTTTGGATCATTGAGAATAAGACGTTCGGTAATCGCGCTTACTGTACTTTAAATGAAGGACTGGGAAAAGTTCTTCGTTTTGGTGCATTTGATGAAGAGGTTCTTACAAGACTTCGTTGGATAGAAAAAGAATTGTATCCGGTATTAAAAGCAGGGATGGATAGAAAGGGAGAAATAGATATAAAGTCGATGATTGCTCAAATCTTACAGATGGGAGATGAAGGGCATAATCGAAATAAGGCAGGTACATCACTTTTATTTCGTGAACTTACACCCTCTATTTTAGAAGCGGACGTTCCAAATGAGATGAAGATCGCTGCATTAAAATTCATGAATAGTAATGATCATACCTTTCTTAATATTTCAATGCCGGCTTGCAAATGTACGATGGATCCGATCTTTGATATCGAGTATTCTACCGTAGTAGCAACAATGAGTCGTAATGGTACGGATTTTGGTATCCGTATCGCGGGTCTTGGTAAGGATTCATGGTTTACAGGTCCTGCAGAATTAGTAGAAGGACTCTTCTTCCCGGGTTTCACACAAGAGGATGCGGCTAGGGACTTAGGAGATTCCTGTATCACTGAAACGACAGGAATTGGAGGATTTTGTATGGCTGCAGCACCTGCGATTGTTCAGTTCGTTGGTGGTCAGGTATTGGATGCAATTAATTATTCAAAGCAAATGTATGAAATAACGGTAGGTGAGGGTATAGCTTATAAGATACCGGTGCTTGACTTCCGTGGAGGTCCTACCGGTATAGATCTGATGAAGATTGTAGAGACAGGTATCCGTCCTATCATTAATACAGGAATTGCACATAAGAACGCAGGTGTAGGTCAGGTTGGAGCAGGCCTTGTTCATCCGCCGGAAGAGTGTTTCAAGAAAGCCCTGGTGTCCTGTGCAAAGCAGTGGTCATAATACAAAGTTTTCACAATAATCCAATCATACTAATTATAATGGAGGTATTTAAAATGAGTAAATGGTCAGACATTACAATGTATGAACTATCAATTCCAATTGGTATTAAGACACCCCCGTGGCCTACCTATGAGCCTCTCCAGATTAAATTCTTCAAACGACTTTCTCCGAATGGTGCAAATGGACAGCTAATGACCCACAGTAATCATGTAGGTACCCATCTTGACGGTCCGCTTCATTTTGATACTGCAGGTCGCGATATGGCATCCCTTGAGCTTACAAAGCTCTGCCATCCAGGTGTAGTTGTAGATTTGTCAGATCAGGCTGAGGATTTTGGGATTTATACTCCTGAAGATATTGAAAAGAGAGTGGAAGTTAAGGAAGGTGATATTGTTATTATCAACACCGGTTACCACAAATTCGGATGGGATCAGCCAGGTGCAGATGAGAGGCGTTATATGCTCCGTCATCCAGGTCCAAGCCTAGATTTTATTCAATGGGTACGTGATAAGAAACTCCGTTGGCTCGGTGTTGACTGCGGTAGTGCAGATCATCCGATGAATACTAAAATTCGTGAGTGGGAGCCTATGGAGGCAGCAAAGTGTGATAAGATTTTCCGGGAGCGTTATGGAAAGAGTCTTGAAGAAATATATCCGTGGCCGGATCGATATCAGGCAATGCATATTGAACTTTTCCGCCAACCTTATGAAGCTATTCATGCCGAATGCGTTGGTGGCGACATAGACAAACTTAGTAACAAACGTGTTGTAATCGGCTGCTTCCCATGGAAACTAGTTGATGGTGAGAGCTGTATTGCAAGAATTGTAGCATTTGATGGTTTTGAAGATGTTTAATGGAGGTTTTGTGGATAAGATACTGCCAATGCTGCTGGTTGCAGGAATCGTCGTTATTATTTTTTGGAGCTCCAATCTATGTGAAAGACGTGTACAGAGATTTACCAAGGAATTCTGTAAAGCATTCGTAGAAGCCTCAGACCATATACTTGATGTTCCGATGAATGGTGAGAAGCTCCTTTATACAGCAGATACCACTACTTATCAAACCTCCTCGTTGATAGATAAAAGAGGAAAAGTAATAAGAAGCCGAAAAACAATACCCATAAAACTTTCTAATCTTGAGGAACAGCCGGAAGCATTAAGAAAACTATTTGAAAAAGGTATTGACGAGTTTGTTGTAGAACGATTTAAAACAATGCATATGAAAAGGGATGGTGCACAGCTGAATCTTACCTCCATCAATATGATTGAAAAGAGATATAACAGTGCATTGAACCGAGTTTATGACATTGCAAGTATTTCTTTCAGAGCCTTGGAGGATATCAATGTCCTGAAGACTCAGGAGGATATTGATGATTTTCATTTTTTTCTACATAAGCAGGATTTTATTCGAAATACAATCCTTACTTCTATCATAAGTAAGGATGCGAAAAAGATGATGAGTGGTTTGAGTCAATTTAATTCATTGTAATACCAAAACTGAATTAGGCAGATACGTTAAAAGCCTAGTAGTCATGAATAACGGTTAGGAGGGGCAAATGAAAGCATTTGAATACTTAATACCGAAAACAATAGAAGAAGTGGTTGAACTTCGTCGTGAGCATGATGGACGTTCTGTTCTGTTAAACGGTGGAACAGATATCGTTATACAGCTTCGTGAACGACTTATCGCACCAGAATATGTGATCGATATAAAACATATCCCGGGACTAAATAAGATTACCTTCAGTAAAGAGGAGGGCTTATCTATCGGTGCATGTGTGACAATGAATGAGATCAGTGACAATGAAGACGTTAATAAATATTATCCGTTCCTCGCTGAAGCAGCACGCTCCGTAGGCAGTAAACAGATTCGAAATCGTGCTACCTTAGTGGGCAATATTGTGAATGCATCACCTTTATGTGATACGGGAACGCCGCTATACGTGTGTGAAGCCATGGTATGCATTGCCGGTAAAGAAGATATACGTGAAGTTCCGATGGAAGATTTTATTACTTTTGTTAGAAAGACGGTGTTAAAAGCGGATGAAATTGTTGTAGGATGCAAGGTTCCTTATATTGAAGGAGCAGAAGGAATATTTACAAAGGTTTCACGACGCAAGGAAGTAGATTTGGCCACGATATGCAGTACGGTACTGAAAGTCGGTGATGATTATAGGATAGCCTTTGGTGCTGTAGCACCCACTCCCATAAGACTTCACAAGACGGAAAGCCTGATTAACGGAAAGAAACTGAATCATGAGTTAATTGAAGAGGCTGCAGAACTTGCCCGCACAGAGGTTTCGCCGATTAGTGATATCAGAGCATCAAAGGAATATCGTCTTGATGTAGTCGAAGTTACTGTGAGACGTAGCCTTGAAGCATTCATCCAAGGAGGTGCAGCATATGAAATATAAGATAAACTTTTTTATAAACGAAGAGCCAGTTGAACTTTATGTTGACGCCAATAGGACAATGCTAAATGTGTTACGTGAGGATTTATGTCTTACAGGTACAAAAGAGGGTTGCGGTGCCGGTGAATGCGGTGCCTGCACCATTATTGCTAACGGTAAGCCCTTAAATGCCTGCATGGTATTGGCTCCGGAGCTGGACGGCATGCATATCACAACAATTGAAGGTCTTATGAAGTCGGGAGAACTATCGGAACTGCAAAAACAGTTTGTGAAGCACTCAGCCTTACAATGCGGTTTCTGTACACCCGGCTTTATTATGTCAGGAACAGCGTTATTGCAGGAAAATTTAAAACCTACACGGGAAGATATTAAGGAGGCAATCGCCGGTAATCTTTGCAGATGCACCGGGTATGTCCGAATTCTTGAAGCAATTGAAGAGGCAGCACTAGTTTTAAGGGGAGGTGAGCTGTAATGGAATTAGAGCATGTTGGTAAATCTTATGAACGGAATGATGCTGTTAAGAAAGTTACAGGAGCAGCGGAGTATGTTGATGACATACGTCTCCCCAGAATGCTATATGCCGGGTGTGTAAGAAGTCCTTATGCACATGCAAGGCTTCTATCCATTGATACGTCTAGGGCTGAGAGACTTCCGGGAGTGAAATGCGTCATAACAGGTGATGAGTATACGAATCGTGCTGGCCTTTATCTGGAAGACAGATACTTCATGGTAAAAGTAGGAGATACAGCGAAATATATGGGTGAAGTGGTTGCTGCTGTTGCTGCAGATACAATAGAATTAGCAAAACAAGCCTGTGATCTTATTACAGTTGAATATGAAGAACTGCCGACGGTTACTAATGCGATAGATGGTATGAAACCGGATGCTCCGATTATTCATCCAAATCTTCATACCTATAAAATAGCACCTATCTTTTATCCGGAGAAGGGTACGAATATTTCACATCACTATGTTCTTAGAAAAGGCGATGCCCCTAAGGCTTTTACAGAGGCAGATTATGTTTTTGAAAATACTTTTTATGTTCCTCATGTACAACATGTTCCGTTGGAGCCACATGTTACAATTGCACAATATAACACGGAAGGTAAACTTACCGTCTGGTCCAGCTGTCAGTCACCTTATGCTGTACGACAGGCACTCTCGGTAGCATTTCAAATACCATTAAATAAGATACGGGTAATCTCTCCTAATGTAGGGGGTGGATTTGGCTCAAAAGCGGGAACTACACTGGAGGGGATCGTTATTCCACTAGCAAAGCATTGTCAAGGACGCCCAGTGAAGCTTGTTTATAGCCGTGAGGATGAGTTCGTAAATACCTATGTACGGCAGGGAATGAATGCTAAGATTAAGGCCAGTGTCCGCAAGGATGGTAAGATTACAGCGCTTCATAATGAATTTATATGGGATGGCGGTGCTTATACAGAATACGGTGTTAATATCACAAAGGCCGGTGGTTGGGCTTCTGCAGGACCATATGATATCGACAATGTCTGGACCGATAGTTACTGTGTATATACCAATAATCCGGTCGGAGGTCCTTATCGCGGTTTTGGTATGTGTGAAATCCATTTTGCGATTGAGCAGAACATGGATATGATCGCTGAGAAATTAGGCATCTCCCCGGTAGAAATCAGAAAATTAAACGGAATTAAACCTGGCGGATATACCGGTATGGGTGAGAAGCTGGAGATTGCGGGACTTGAGGAGTGTATCAATCAAGTTGTTAAGGATATTGAGTATGATAAACCGAGTGAGCCTGCGGGTCCTCATAAGATTCGTGCAAAGGGGATAGCGGCAGGCTGGAAATCACCTTCCATGCCTACCAATGCCAGTTCGGCGGCCATCATCCGCATGAATGAGGACGGCACGTTCTTCTTAATGACTAGTGGTCAGGAAATTGGTCAGGGTTCTACTACCGTCCTCACGCAGATAGCGGCAGAGGTACTCTCCGTATCACCCGATAAAATCACCTTATTCTCCGGAGACACGGATTATATACCCTATGAATGGCAGACGGTTGCAAGCCGTACTACCTATTGCTGTGGAAATGCGGTTAAGTTAGCAGCACAGAATCTGGTTGATAAGGTACTTGATCTTGCGCAGATTAAGATGGGTGCAGTTAAGAGAGATCTTGAATTCAGGAAGGGATATGTAGTACATAAGATTTATCCGGAAAGAAAACTACCGATAACGACATTTGCGTTGGGTGTTTCCTTTGATGATGGTAGTGGCTACGGTGGTCCGGCAATCGGCGTAGGGACCTTTACCCTTGAGAACAATATCAATAGCGATAAGAAGACAGGGATTGCACAACATCATCCGGCAGCCTATTGGACCATGGGTATGAATGGCTGTGAGATCGAAATTGATACAGATACAGGTGCGTGTAAGGTGCTGAAGATGGCATCTTGTTTCGATGCAGGAAAAGTAATTAATCCCACACTTTATGCAACACAGGCGGAAGGGGCTATGGTTCAGGCAATGGGTACAGCATTGTTGGAGGAACTCAAGCTGAAGGATGGCCGGGTACTAAATAAGAGCTTTGTTGATTATAAGATTCCAACAGTAGGCGATGTTCCCGAATTTATTATTAAATATATTGAGCATGCAGAACCTATGGGACCTTTTGGCGCCCGCGGCGTAGGGGAACCGCTTATGGTTCCGGGTGCTCCATGTATCGCAAATGCTATATATAATGCAATTGGTGTACGTTTCCACAGAATGCCGATTACCTCAGAAGAGATTTTGAAGGCATTGCAAGAAAAGGGGGATAAGATATGACAGGGTAAGTTATGGAGCACAGTTTCTTACTTATGGAGCCTTAATCTGAAACACAGTAACACGAAAAGCGATATGATAAAGAATAATGTGGTCTATGCTTTAAGTTAAATAATAAGGTGTTGAGGAAAGGAGTGTATGGAAGCATCTGTTAATCGGATGACTTCTTACAAGCATAATTGATGGAGAAAAAAGTTGATGGTATTTATGATGGGTTTAAAGAACTTGGTAAAGGGAAAATGATGGTACTCGGACTCCAACATGTTTTTGCTATGTTTGGTGCAACGGTACTTGTACCCTTGCTTACAGGACTTAGCGTATCTGTTACGCTGTTTGCAGCAGGGATTGCAACAATTTGGTTCTACTTTATTACGAAAAGAAAGGTCCCCATTTTTCTAGGCTCATCCTTCGCATTTTTAGGTGCTTTTGCATCCGTTGCTAATGGTGATCCCAAATTACTGCCCTATGCAACGGGTGGTGTTGTATGTGCGGGTTTCGTCTATGTTGTCCTTGCGGTATTATTTACTATATTTGGTCCCAAGAAGATTATGAAGCTATTCCCACCGGTAGTTACAGGTCCTATCATTGTATTAATCGGATTGATATTAGCACCTGTCGCTGTAAGCAGCGCTTCCGCAAACTGGTTTCTTGCTGTTATTGCAATTGCAATTGTTGTATGTGTTAACCTCTTCGGAAAGAGAATGCTTAAGCTCATACCGATTCTTTGTGGTATTTTTGGCGCATATATCATCGGATGTATCGTTACTTTAATTAATCCGGAATTCCTAGGTTTAAGCTGGATTGATTTTTCAAAGCTTTCAGGAGTATCAATTTTAAGTATACCGCCGTTTATGTTACCTAAGTTTGAACTATCTGCGATCATAACCTTCGTAGTTGTTGCTACTGCAGCTATCGTTGAGCATATCGGTGACATTGCAGCGATTGGTGCTACCTGCGGTAAAAACTATATTGCTGATCCGGGGCTTACAAGAACGTTGCTTGGGGATGGGCTTGGAACCTCGATGGCAGGTCTTATCGGCGGTCCCGCGAATACAACCTATTCGGAAAATACCGGCGTTGTCGCTTTAACTAAGGTTTATGATCCCAAGGTAATGTTCATTGCAGCATGTATATCCATCCTAATATCATTTATATCAATTTTTGATGCATTTATCAATACGATTCCATGGTCAATTATCGGCGGTATTTCCATTGTCCTGTACGGTATGATTTCAGCTACAGGTATTCGTACGATCGTTGAAAATAAAATTGACTTTACCAAAATGAGAAACATTATAATAATGGCGCTTATTCTTGTGTGTGGACTCGGCTTCAATTCATATCCGATCCAGATACCTTTTGGCTCAGTCAATCTTACGTTTGGCGGACTTGCTTCAGCAGCGATTATCGGAATTATTGTAAATGCCATATTACCTGGCAAGGATTATGAATTTAATATGGAAGAGTAATAATGTAGACTAGCTTAACTGCGGTAATGCAGTTGTTTTTAATCACTGCATTACCGCGCTGTAATTATAAACGAAATAATGCGCATCAATCAGTGCAGGAGGAGGTAAAATATGAATTATAGTAGAACCTTCCAGGTCGGGAAAAAAGAGAATGAAAGATATAATCTATATAGTATTAAAAGGAAAACTTTGATAATGAGCATGATTGTTTTTATTGCAATAACGATTATGGTGACATTCGAACAGCTTAAAAGCAATAATACAGTTTTCTTTGCGTTGTTAACAGGAATTGGCCTTGGCCTAGCGGGTATTGTATTTTTCAATCTTGTTAATATTTTTCTAATAAAATATAAACTGTACAGCTCATATAAGAGCGGGAAAATTAAAGCTTTCAAACAGCATATTATGATGAATGAAAGTGGAATTCATGCAAAAACTGATCATGGTTCCGTTGATGTTCCGTTTCATCAAATTAGCGGTGTTCAAGAAACGAGACAAGCCTATTATATTTTTATAACTACTGGACAAACTTACGTTTATCCGAAAGATCAGATGAAGGGAGAAACTGAATTTCAGAAAGTAAGGAGTGTATTCAAAGAAAATATACCTGTTGGTAAGTTAAGATTAAGAGTTTAGAATGAAAAAGCTACAAGCCAATTCATACACCTATTCAGTTATTTGCAAAGTTTCTAGTAGGAAAGGTGATTAGTGATATATGAAACGAATCGTATATTTGATACGGCATGGTGAACCTGATTTCCCGGAAGGCAAACGTTTATGTCTTGGAGCGAAGACTGATCTGTCTCTAAGTAAGACTGGAGAAGAACAAGCATCTGTTCTTTCTTATTGTTTTGATGGTTTGCCTTTTGAAAAAATATACTGCAGTAAATTGAAGAGAAGTAAAGAAACTGCAGCCATTCTATCTGCCGGACGGTGGCCTTTGGAAGTAATCTTCGGCATCGAAGAGATGAATTGCGGAGAATGGGATGGGTTAACCTTTGATGAAATACGAGATAACTACCCTGATATCTATGAAGTTCGTAAAACAGATAAATCATACCCACCCCCCGGAGGTGAAACCTTCGAAGCAACCGCTAGGAGAGCGATGGAGGCAATAAATAAAATTATGCAAACGACACAAGGTGACATCATAATGATAGCACATTCTGCAGTAAACCGTTTAGTTCTATGTAGGATACTTGGCATTCCGATAAAAGATTGCTTTAGGTTGGACCAGCCTTACGGTTGTATCAATGTGCTAACGTATGAAGAAGGTAACTGGAGAGGTAATGCAATCGGTATTTTGCCGAATGCCTCACCAGACCCGGATACCTGCTACCAGCTGTGGAAGGAATATCAAACACCTTTAGAAGTGCAGCAGCATTGTATTGCAGTACGGGATCAGGCCTTGAGGATGGCCTACAGTATGAGCTCTCAGGGTGTTATGGTTCACATTGATATTTTGGAAGCAGCAGCTTTGCTGCATGATCTGTGCCGTGCAGAAAAGGAACATGAGAAAAAAGCAGCGGAGGTTCTTCGGGAGCATGGTTGGTTGCGACTTGCATCAATCGTTGCAAGGCACCATGACAGGGTGCCGGAAGACGGTTTTGACGAGGGGGATATCTTATACCTAGCAGATAAATATATCCAGGGAACAACGTGCGTTTCTTTAAAACAACGTTTTGAGGAGAGCAAGAAGAAATGTAAGGATGTCAACGCGATGGATGTGCATGATAAACGTTTCAGACAGGCAATTGAGAGTGAAAAAAAGTTTCTGCAATTGGCGAATGTGGGTAAGATGTGGTAATTGGAGAATACTCTGTTTAGCAGGAGCAATAACAGATTAAGCTTTCAGTAAAGAAGTATAAAATGGATAGGAATAAAAAACTCTTGACATGCAACCAAAAGGTTGCTAATATATAGGCATGGATAAAATATTTAATGCTTTAGGCGATAAGTCACGTAGATACCTGATGGATCTTTTATATGAAAGAAATGGACAATCTCTTACAGAGCTCAGTTCAAATCTAGATATGTCCAGGCAGGCTGTAACAAAGCATCTGAAGATTTTAGAAAGTGCCAATTTAGTAGTACCGGTGTGGAAAGGGAAAGAGAAGCTACATTATCTTAATCCGGTTCCGTTAAGACTTATTTATTCACGTTGGATAGGTAAGTTTGATGAAAATCGAATACAAGGTCTATTTGAATTGAAAAAAGAATTAGAAAACATTACTCAGGAGGTTATAATGAAAGGTTTTATTTATCAGATAGTTATCGCAACAAGTGCAGAAAAAGTATGGGAGTCACTAACTAAGCCTGAATTCACGCAAAAGTTTTGGTTTGGCCGCAGTGTCATTTCCGATTGGAACCTTGGATCCGTTGTATCTATCATCACACCGGAAGGCAACGAAGAAGTAAAAGGAGAAGTCTTAGATTTTCAGCCTAACAAACGACTTTCTTATTCGTGGAAAACTCCAGATGAAACAACTTCAGAAGCGACAACAGTTGTTTTTGAAATTCAAGAAATGGGACCGATGACGAAATTGACAATCCTACATGACATTGATGTTGAAAATGCAAAATTCGAACAAGCAGCAGCAGGCTGGACATTTATACTTTGTGGTTTAAAGACTTACTTAGAAACTGGAGCACCTATGCCTTCTCTTCCTTGGAGGGGTTAAAGGAGCAATTATTATTCTAATAGATTTATATTAAGAAAAAGCAATCATTAACGATTAAGGGGTATTGTTCATCAATATCCCTTTTTATTGTGTGGATTAAAACTAAAAGTTCTATCATATGATAAATTGATTGCTAGAACACAGAAAGCATTTTTGCTGGAAGGTTTCATAGATGGGAATAAACTAAATATGAAAAAGTTTTTTAAGAATAAGACTTCAGGAATTATTATAATTAGCATAACTTCAATTGTACTGATATATTTACTAATATCATTATACTTTTCGAACCATTTCTTTTTTCATACAGTAATTAATGGAGTTAGTCTCTCATTAAGTAAAAAGGAAGAAGCAGTTAATATAATTCGAAGCTATCTTAAAGACTATGAGTTGCAGTTGCTGGAAAGAAACGGTGAAACAGAATTTATCTCTGGACACGAGATCGGATTACAAATCCGTGAAAAGAATAGTCTTCGTAATATTGATAATAGACAAAATTCCTTTCTTTGGATCAGCTCCTTATTTACGCAACATCATTACTATGTAACTGATTTATATACATATAAGGAAGATTTATTGAATGATACGATGAATCAATTAATGTGTTTTAACAAAGAAATGATAGCTCCCCAAAATGTAAGTTTTACTTATTCAAATGGTACTTATGAAGTAATGAAAGAAGTATATGGTAATAAAATTATAAAAGACAAATTAATCAATGAGATTAAATTAAATATATTAAAAGGAAAAACAAGACTGGATTTAGATAAAAAGCATTGCTATAAAAATCCCAAATACTACCTAAGCTCTGATAAGACATTCCAAACAAAGAACTTGTTAAATAAGTATATAGCAGCAAGAGTTATTTATAAATTTGGAAATGAAAATGAAGTATTAGAAGGAAACCTAATTCATCAATTCCTTCATATCGATGAAAATCTTGATGTAATAATTAACAAAAATGCAGTTATGAGATATGTAAAAGGGTTAAGCAGAAAATACGATACAGTTGGTGTATCAAGGAACTTTAAAACTTCGACCGGTAAAATAGTTGAAGTGAAAGGTGGTCTTTTTGGGTGGAAAATCAACCAGGAGGAGGAAACAAAAGCATTATTAGAAAATATAAAACGTGGCAAAGTTATTGAAAAAGAACCAATTTATATTCAAAAGGCTTTTTCCAGGAATGAAGATGAAATTGGCAATACGTATATTGAGATTAATATAACAAGACAATATCTGTGGTTTTATAAAGAAGGAAAAATTATTGTCCAAGGAGCAGTTGTTACCGGAAATCCCAATAGAGGAAATTCAACGGTGACGGGGACATATATGATCATTTATAAGCAAAATAGTGCAACTTTAAAGGGAGTGGGATATGAAGTTGAAGTAAATTACTGGATGCCATTTTACGGCAATATGGGAGTTCATGATGCCAACTGGCGAAATTCCTTCGGAGGGGAGATTTATAAAAGAAGAGGAACTCATGGTTGTGTGAATGCCCCATTATATTTGGCGAAAACTATTTTTAATAATATAGAGGTAGGAATCCCAGTTATCATTTATGAGGAAAATAATTAGAGTACATCAGAAACAACGATAGAGTAGATACACAACAACGATACTGATAAAAACATGATAAATGACTGATTAGGACGGACTGTTCTGATTGGTCATCTTTTTTTTGATAATATATTTGAGCATAATGCACTAAAAAAGACTCGATTCTTACATTCTAGTAGCTAAAATGTAAAAGTCACTATTGCGAAACGAATATTATTATGTTACAATGAACTCACTTAACATATTAACATATCAACATATCAACATGTGAACCAGATAAGAATATATTTGGCTTAGGTGAGAGGGGGAGGACAGTGCAAATAGTAAACTATAGCCAAGAGTATGAGAAAGAAGTAGTTGATCTTTGGAATAAAACCTTGATTGCAGATCCTATAACTGTTCATAAATTCAGAAAACAGGCATTGTTTGATGATAACTTTGACACAGAATTATGCTTTACTGCAGTAGAAAATAATCATGTTATTGGTTTTTTACTTGCAACCAAGAGAAAGTTTCCATATCTGGAAAGAGGACTTGAACCTACAAGAGGATGGATCAATGTTATATTTGTAGCTAAAAATTATATGAATAACGGGATAGGAACTCGTTTAGTTGAATGTGCGGAAGCGAAGCTAAAATCAATGGGTGTTGATACAATAACACTAGGTGCTTACAGCCCTAATTACTTTTTTCCGGGTATCGATAACGATAACTATAAGGAAGCAATACTATTCTTCGAGAAGATGGGATATTTAGCGGGTAAACATAGCTTTTCCATGTGCAAAGATTTACATGATTATTCGATCAGTGAAGAAACCGCAATTCAATTATCAAAGGCTCAGGTTGCCGGATTCTCCTTTCTAAATTTCGAATACAACTATGCACTGGAATTACTTGAATTTCTAAAAGATGAATTTGGAGGCGGATGGAAACGTAATGCATTGATTTCCATGCAAAATAATACAGCAGAAGATTGTATTTTACTAGTACTAAATTCAGAACAAAAAATTGTTGGTTTTTGTATGAGAATGATTGATGGTAATCCGATGCGTTTTGGCCCGATAGGGGTTAAGGATGAGGTCAGGAACTTTGGTATCGGTGGGATCCTATTTGATCTTATGCAGATGGAAATGAAGAAACGAGGAATATATCACTTGTACTTTGTTTCAACGGATGAACCAGGTAAAAGGTTCTATGAAAGACATGGTGTAAAGGTCTTTAGAACATATGTAGATTATCAAAAAACGATATAAGAAAGAGTATAGTGCGAAAAATCAGAGATTTTTCATAAAGTGAATTGTATAAACAATTCACTTTGCAACTATTGTACCAGCGGTACAAAGTTTGCAGGCTTTGATGAAAGGTGAGGTTATTAGTATGAGCGAAATAAAACGAGTTGTTAGCATTGGAGCTCATTCTCTGGATGCTGAGATTCTAGGCGGCCCTATTATGATGAAATATGCAAAGAATGGAGCACATTGTACTTACATTCACGTAACGCAAGGACGGCTGGAGGATCCAAACGCAACGGAGGAAGAAAAGAGTGAATATTTACAACTTTTATTAGATCAAAATAAAAGAGCTGCAGATAAATTGTCAGGAGATACCATATGGTTAGGGTATGTATCCAGTAATATGCCATCCTTGGAGGAATTTTCGGATAGATTACAGCAATACTTCATGGATGAGAAAGTAGACCTTGTTATCACCCATTGGAGAGGATCGATGCATCCAAGACATATCAATACTCATGATGCAGTTACGACCGCAGTAAAGCGTTTACGGGAAAAAGGTTATCCCATCCGATTAGTATATGGTGAAAATTTCGAGGATTTAGTTGGATTTATTCCTCAAGCATATTTTAAACTTGAACAACAGGAAATGGAACAATGGTTTAAAGGACTAAGTGAGTACTCCGTGTTTCTTGGGGAAATCAATGATTTCCCATACAAAGACTATTATTCTACCATAGGTAAGGTACGTCAGATTGAGTCAAATAATAGTGGATATACAGTTGCTTATATGTATGCTAGTCTGATTGAGAATCAATTATGGTAGAAAAGAAGGACCTTGTGAAAATTGATCATTTAAAGACAGAAAGTCGTAATCCAAAAACCTGGAATTTAGATACCATGACTACAATGGAACTCATCAGTATCATGAATGAAGAAGACCTGAAGGTGGTGGATACAATCAGAGAGGCTTTACCACAGATTGAAAAGGGTATTCGAATCGTCATTGATGGTCTGAGTAAGAACGGAAGACTAATTTATATTGGTGCAGGAACCAGCGGCAGATTGGGAATCCTAGATGCGGTTGAATGTGTACCTACCTTTTCAACCACGAAGGAAGTGCTTGGAATTATTGCAGGTGGTGAGAAAGCCTTTGTAAAAGCGGTAGAAGGTGCAGAGGATTCGGAGGAACTTGCTGCAGAGGATTTAAATAATATCAGTATAGGGGAAAATGATGTCGTCGTTGCTATTGCAGCGTCCGGGAGAACCCCATATGCAATTGGTGCATTAAAACAAGCAAAACAAAATCATGCAAAGTGCATCAGTATTTCCTGCAACAAAGAGTCCCAATTATCCAAATATGCTGATGTTGCCATCGAAGTTGATGCCGGTCCTGAGATTTTAACCGGATCGACGCGGTTAAAAGCCGGAACTTGTCAAAAAATCATTTTAAATATGATTTCAACTGCATCAATGGTTGGAATAGGTAAAGTATATGGGAATTTGATGGTCGATATGAAAGCAACTAATCTAAAATTACTAGAACGGGCTAAACGAATTGTGATGGAAAGCACCGGCTGTGATTTAGAGACCGCCTTGAAGACATTAGAATTAACGGAGTTTTCCATCAAGGAAGCAATTGTAATGATACTGACAGGAGTTACAAAGGAAGAAGCGGAAATGAGAATCATAGTTAATAAAGGATTTATTAGAAAATGTATATAACAGAATGATGTAGAATGGCACGAAATTCAGGGGATGTAGTGTAAATCTAAGAAAGGAGGAGGCGAAATGGCAAAAACTTATATAAGGGTTGATGACAGATTAATTCATGGGCAGACGATTGTTGCATGGTGTCCGACACTGTCAATTAAATAAATCATTGCGATTGATGACGTTAGTGCTGCAAATCCGGTATTGAAGTCAATTATGACAATGGGTGTTCCTTCAACCTATAAAACACATATTCTAACAACAGAGGAAGCAAAGAAAGTACTGGTACAAGAGAGTAGTGGCAATCGTTTAGTTATTGTGAGATTTCCTGGAAAATTAGATGAAATGAAAGGAGAAATAACAAGTTCGGAACAGATTATTTTAGGAAATCTTGCGAAACGTGATGATACCATCCACAAAGTAAGTGGTGCTACGGGGATATTTTATTTAAGTGATGCCGATGTAAGAATTATCGATAATATTGTTGCAAATGGTACAGAAGTCTGTTTTCAACAGCTACCATCAAGTACAAAAACGAGTTGGGAAACATTTAAAAAATCGATATAATTAAAGGAGGATAAGTATGCAAATATATCAAATTATATTAATCGCTCTGTTCGTATATTTGGGCGCTATAGGCTCAATTGTTGGTAATACGATTGGCTGGTATACGTTAGGAAGACCATTGGTTGCATCTTTAATTGTCGGAATTATTATGGGTGATGTACAAACTGCCGTCTTAGTTGGTATCTCATTGCAAATCATGTATATGGGTAATGTAACACCAGGCGGTGCTGTTGCCTGGGACTTATCTTACGCTACTTATATCGGTGTCACAGGAGCGCTTGTATTTGGTAAAGGTTTAGATATCGCACAAGTAATTGGATTAGCTGTTGTATTCGCCGGCATTGGTGGGCTAGTTGGACAGATTATGTGGAATATCTCCTATGCTCTGAACCTTCCCTTGAATGTAGTAGCTCATAAATATGCAGAAGCTGGTGAAACTAAGAAAATGTTTATTCCTAATCTTGTGTTAGGCCAGTTAATCGGTTTTTCGTGCCGTTTTATTCCTGCTGTAATCTTATTAACTTCAATGACTGCAGCTTCCGCGCAGGGTGATTTTGCATCGTTAATTCCTGGGTGGGTTACAACCGCATTAGGCATCTTTGGAGGTATGATGGCAGCCTTAGGTATGGGAATTATTCTTTCCTTCTTATTTAAGAAAAAGTATCATATTGTAATTTTTCTCATTGGATTCATTTTGATCACTTATTTTAATCTTAGTACAATGGCAGTGGCTGTCGTAGCTATTATCGCTGCAGTTCTGTATTATGTAATTAATTCAGGCTTAGAAGCTAAGAAAGGAGCAACCTTATAATGAAGAAAATCAGTGAAAAAACGCTTAAAAAATCTTTCTTTAATTGGTTTTTCTGGAATGGATGTTCACAACAGGCAGAAAGTATGCTGGGAATGGCTTTCGGGCAGTCAATGGCACCGGTAATTGATGAATTATATGATACAAAAGAAGAAAAGGCGGAAGCTTTAAAAAGGCATATCACACTGTTTAACACAGAATCGCAAGTTGGATCTATATGCAATGGTGTAGTTTGCGGCTTAGAAGAAGCAAATGCCAATAAAGCATGTACTCCGGAATTAATCAGCAGTGTAAAGGTTGCATTGATAGGCCCAACCTCAGCAATCGGAGATTCTTTATGGGTTGCCACCTTCATACCGATCCTTTTGACTATTTGCTTATCAATTTCACAGACATCGCAAGCATTTGGATGGATGGGACCGATGATTTATATGCTGGTTTATCCAATCGGAACCTGTCTTCTGAGCTGGTACTTATTTAAATTAGGATACAAATCCGGTATTGAGGGTATGCAGGGATTCATGTCTACGGGTAAGCTTAATTCATTAACAGATACGATGACTGTGTTAGGCTTAATCGTAGTTGGTGCATTAACAGCATCCTTTGTTAACTTCGCTTTACCGATCAGGATCATCAGAGACGTATTTGATGCTGCCACAGGCGAAACATTAACGAACCAGGTTATATTTGATGCTGATAAAATTATTAATTCAATATTCCCTAAGGTTTTACCTTTATTATTAACTTTAGTAGTATATTATCTATATTCCAAGAAAAAATGGTCACCACTGAAGCTGATGGGATTAATTCTTGTAATGGCGTGTCTTCTTACCTTTATCGGATATGCTACAGGATTTTATGCATAGGTGATAATGACAACTAAAATATAATGAGATAGAGACCTTAATATATCTTTCATTAAGGTCTCTATCCTTAATGAAAAGTTAAAGATTAAGGTTTGATCATGGTTAATGAGAAGGTTAAGTGATAAATTAAAGGTTTGATGCTGGTTAATGAGAAGGTTAAGTGAAAAATTAAAGGTTTGATGCTGGTTAATGAGAAGGCAAAAGGAGAAATTAATATGGTAAGAGTAATAGTAATGGGGCATGGTGGTTATGCCAATGGTGTAAAACAAAATTTGGAAATGATAGCTGGGATTCCCGAAGCGATGTATTTTATAGATTTAACCAAGGAAGATGATTTGGCGAGTTTCAAAATTAAGGTTGACAACCTACTGCAAGACTTTCATGATGACGAAGTGTTATTTGCATGTGATCTTCTTGGAGCTTCTCCATTTCGCGTGGCCGCAGAGATATGTATCAATCATCCCGGAAAGTACTTTACACTAGCGGGATTGAATTCAATGGCACTCCTCGAATTAACAATGATTGAGGATAGTAATCTTTCGATTGAAGATCTGGCCACTCGTGCTGTTGATACCACTAAAGCGGCAGTAGCAAAGTTCCCTGAATAAGTAGTATCATACAAAATATGCAAACATAGTACTGAATACGTAAACTTAGTACTGAATACGAAAACTTAATTCTGAATCCGAAAACTTAATACTGAATACGAAAACTTAATTCTGAATCCGTAAACATAGTGCTGACAACGTATATAGTTATGATAGTGAATAATTCGCCATCAAATTGGAATATTTGCACTTTTTATATGTTGTGTTATAATGTCTATCAGTGATTATGTTAACATATTAGGAGGTAATGTATTTTTATGGAATATCAGGTACCAAAGTATCTACAGATTAAACAGGATATTATCAATGCCATTAAGTCGGGTGACCTGAAACCTGGTGATAAAGTCGATAGTGGGGCTGTACTGAAAGAAAAATATAATGTATCCACCATTACGGTCAGAAAAGCATTTGATGATCTGATCAATGAAGATTATTTGATTGGAGTACAGGGTGTAGGAACCTTCGTTGCTAAAAAACATATGAATCGCAAGCTAACTTCCATTAGCTTTAGCGATGAGTTATTACAACAAGGTTACAAGATTGATATGCAGGTAGATATCATTGAAGAAGTTGTTAATGAAAGCATAGCTGAGAAATTATTGATTCAACAAAATCAACCTATCATATGTGTTAAAAGAATAAGACTTGTCAATAACGAGCCAATTGCGTATCAAAGCTCCTATATGGATAGTAATTTGCTTAGTCTTGAACAGGCTCAGAGAATTCGTGAAAATAAATCATTTTATAAGACGTTGGCTGAATTTAATATTGTTCCGGCCTTAGCGAATGAGAATTATTCCATTAAAGAAGTAAATGACAGCAGGATTGCAAGGCTAATGAATATTAAGAAGAATTCGGATACTTTCTTTGTTAAGAGAACTACAGTTGACGAGTCCGGTAAAGTGATTGAATACGCGGAGACTTATTTCAATAAAGATTGGTATTCTGTTACCGTAGAAGTTAAGATTTAATGTGAAAATTGCAAATAGTATTAATACGCACGCAGATAATGAAGTGGACCCCTAAGGTAAGAAATTTGAATTTCCTTTATGGTTCCTTTTAATCTGACGTGCGTTTTCTATGGAAGATTTGAAACGAAAACTTTTTGAAATCTGGAGGCATATGGGTTATAATGGAGATATACTCGATGAAATAAGCGGTGAATTAAAAATTGCTTATTATAACTATCATGAGAGTAGTAGAATGAACCCATATATCTCCAGTAGGTGTGGAAATGTCAACATATTTACTAATGCACGTCGCTTAAAGAGTGGTTTATTTCTGCAAAATGGCAATTATGATAAGTAAACATAATTATAAAATAGATATTTTACACAAAAAGTTATAGAAAAAAAAGCAATATTTGATAAGAAGATAGCAAAATCTATGGAGATTGTACGGAATAAATCGTATATAATAAATGAGTAAACAGTTAAATTTACGAAATTAGAGGAGGGTATTATGAAACGATTTATTGCTTTTTTTCTCACATGCGTATTCCTGATGTCTATGACATTAACAGGATGCGGCTCTAAAGATGAAACAACAGACAGTTCGAGCAGCACTGCAGATGATAACTCGAGTGACAGCTCAACTGAAGACAGCACAACTGAAGCTAGTTCCGACACGGAACCTGTATCAGAAGTTACTGACGATCCGGACGTAAAAGTTATCAATGTTTGGAGCTTCACCGAAGAAGTTCCTAAGATGCTCGAAAAATATAAAGAACTACACCCTGATTTCCCTTATGAAATCAAGACTACCATTATCGCAACTACAGATGGTGCTTACCAGCCTGCCCTTGATCAGGCACTCGCAGCTGGTGGAGCAGATGCACCCGATATCTTCTGTGCAGAGAGCGCATTCATACTGAAATACACACAAGGTGATGCTTATCAGTATGCAGCTTCCTATAAAGACCTCGGTATTGATGTTGATACACTCTTAAAAGAGGCTGATATCGCACAATATACCGTTGATATCGGAACTAATCCTGACGGCAATCTTGTAGGTCTTGGTTATCAGGCTACCGGTGGTGCATTCATTTACCGTAGATCACTCGCGAAGGATGTATGGGGTACAGATGATCCAGCAACAATCAAAGATAAAGTAGGTCCCGGCTGGGATAAGTTCTTCGCAGCAGCAGAGGAATTGAAAGCTAAGGGTTATGGTATAGTATCTGGAGATGGTGACATTTGGCATGCTGTAGAAAATAGCTCCGAAAAGCCTTGGATTGTAGATGGTAAACTTTACATAGATCCCAAGCGCGAGGAATTCTTAGACCTATCCAAACAACTCATGGATAATGACTATCACAACGATACTAGAGACTGGAATGATGCTTGGTTCGCTGATATGAAGGATGCCGGCGCTAAGAAGACCTTTGGATTCTTCGGTCCTGCATGGCTCATTAATTACGTTATGGCTGGTAACTCCGGTGGTGAGAAACCTGGTGAAGGTACCTATGGTGATTGGGCAGTATGTGAGCCTCCGGTAGGTTTCTTCTGGGGTGGCACATGGGTTATCGCTAATAAGGACACCAAGCTTAAAGCTACGATTGGTGACATTATTGAATGGATCACGCTTGATAGCTCGGATACAGGTCTCCAGTATTACTGGGCTAACGGTACTCTCAACGGACCTGACGGCACAAAGGATGCAGTTGCTTCCGGTACGGTAATGTTAAAGTCTGATGGTGCACTTCCTTTCTTAGGCGGACAGAATATGTTTGACGTATTTGTACCTGCTGGCCAATTTGCAACTGGTACAAATAAGAGTCAGTATGACGAGACAATCAATACCTACTGGCGTGATCAGGTACGTGAGTACACAGCAGGAAACAAGACGCGTGAACAGGCAATCGCTGACTTCAAGCAACAAGTCGCAGATAATCTTGATGTAATTGTAGAATAATAATTACTTTTGAATAACTGACATGTAATTCAGGGGCGGGAGAATGCCTTTTCGACCGTCCCTACTATTTGTGCGATAGTCTATTAATTTACCGGAGGTGAACGCTTATGCGACGTAAGAGTGTTAGTTACGCTAAATACGGTTATATTTTTTGTATACCTTTTGTGCTTGCGTTCCTAATTTTTTCGTTGTATCCCACAATTTATACCGCCGTTATTGGTTTTACTGACTTCAAAGGTCTGGGTAAAACGGATTTTAACTTTTTGGCAAATCCGTTCCAAAATTTTCAACAGATTATTAAGAACCCATCTTTTCAGGAGTCATTATCAAATACGGCTATCATATGGATAATCAACTTTATTCCGCAGATATTGCTCGCGCTTCTACTCACTGCTTGGTTCACCAGTCATCGAAACAAGATAAAGGGTCAGGGTGCGTTTAAAGTTCTGTTCTATATGCCAAATATTATAACGGCAGCAACAATAGCAATCTTGTTTAATTCATTGTTCGGATATCCCATGGGACCTGTCAATGACTTGTTTGAGACTCTGGGGTTGTCGAAAGAACCGGTGAACTTTCTTGTCCAGAAGTGGACGGCGAGAGGTGTCGTAGCCTTTATCCAGTTCTGGATGTGGTACGGATATACAATGATCGTACTGATATCAGGTGTATTAGGAATGAATCCCGAACTTTTTGAGGCATCTGAGATTGATGGAGCGACAGCTGCACAGACATTTTTCTTTGTTACTCTACCTAACCTGAGGACTATATTGGTCTATACACTGATCACAAGTCTCATTGGAGGTTTACAGATGTTTGATATTCCAAGACTGTTCCTCTTGGGTGGCCCGGACAATGCAACACTTACAACAAGCGTATTCATTTATAATCAGGCTTTTAGTGGAAGCTATATGTATAACCGTGCTTCTGCTGCAAGTATGATAATGTTTGTTATTATAGCATTATTGTCTAGTATCGTATTCTTTATTATGCGTGACAAAGATGCAGCAAAGCTATACAAAGAGAAGCAGAGACAAACAAAAGAATATAGAAGAGCTATGAAGTCGGCAAGGAGGGTGGCAGAATGAAACATAGTACTAAGTTAGGAAGGTACACGTTAAAAACTGTTAAACTTATCGTTTGCATATTCTTGGCACTTTTAAGTATATTTCCGTTTTGGATCATGTTTATGAACGCGACACGAGGTACCTTTGAGATACAACAGCATGCCATATCATTGTTTCCTTCGAAATTTTTATTAAGCAATATACAAGTATTACTTGGCAAAAGCTTTGATCCGTTTAAAGGTTTCGTTAATTCCATGATAATTTCCACAGGTGTAACGGCATGTGCGGTTTTCTTCTCGTCGCTTACTGCTTATGCTTTAGTAGTTTACGACTGGAGGTTACGTCAGCCGTTTTTCACGTTTATCTTGGCTATTATGATGATACCCGCACAGGTAACCAGCATAGGGTTTTACCAGTTTATGTATAAAATACATTTGACGAATAACTTTTTACCGCTGATACTACCTGCGATAGCCGCTCCAGCTACGGTATTTTTTATGCGACAATATTTACTGGCGTCATTATCGATTGATATTGTGAATTCGGCTCGAATTGATGGTGCTGGTGAATTCCATATATTTAATAGAATCATATTGCCAATCATGAAACCGGCAATCGCAACACAGGCAATTTTTTCATTTGTAGCGAGCTGGAATAACCTTTTTATGCCGTTAATCCTGCTTACTGACAATGATAAATACACAATGCCTATAATGGTAAGCTTACTCCGGGGTGATATCTATAAGACGGAGTACGGCTCGGTGTATTTGGGGCTGTCACTTACGGTGCTACCTCTTTTTGTTATCTATTTCTTGTTATCGAAGTATATCATTGCAGGCGTTGCATTAGGAGGTGTGAAGGAATAAATCAGGTAAGACTTAAGATTTATTTACTTTATCAGTGGAAGGTGACATATGAAGTATGATCTAGAAACAACTAAAATTGGTCAACCGGCTCATCGAGCTCTTAAGAATGCTGGGATTGAGACATTAGAACAATTATCTCAGTTTAGCGAAAGGGAATTACTGAATCTTCATGGATTTGGACCTAAAGCATTGGATGTATTGAAAAATGTACTTGCAGAACAGGGACGATCCCTGAAGAAGGAAGATGAGACTAGAAAATAGAGTAATTTGTTCATTCATATTAATAAGAGCGGTGATCTAAAAATCTCCGCTCTTATTTTGGCTTTACCGTTATTAGAATTTCTTCTTCTTAATCTCGATCAGTCTTACCTCATGGGGTTCTAATTTTGCATAGTAATTGATGCGTTTATTATTAACCTCCATATTAGTTTTAGAAATCTTCGGCATAGAACGACCTTTTAATGTATTAATCTCTTCCTCCGACACTAGGGGGATGGCACCCATCTTAACCCATTCATCAAATGCACTGCCGCATTCTCTGTTCAATACATGCTCTGTTACCGTATAGGTACCATTTTCGGCATTCGTCAGAATTAAATCTACATCCATTGGTGAAGAATCCACAAAAGCATTATAACGTTCAATAAAAGTAACATTAAACAGAACTCCCTGGGCATATAACGGTGAGATCTGGATGTAGTTATATAATAGGATAACATAGTCTTCCCTCTGATTGGTGGTAACAAAGTACCCGGAACCCCTGTCTACAAGTGTATTCATCAGCTTATTCAGGAAAGTATATGCATAATAAGCCGGTTTCTTCACACCACTATTGGTAAACAGTCCAAGTTCTCCATGGAAGAACTGATTATCTAATGGCAATTCCTCCATGATGTCGGATAAACACCAATTTCCAAAGCTATCAACCTGATCGTAATTCTCAAGTATGTTTTTTGCGATATAAGCAGAACGATAACAGGTGTCATTCAGCCAATCCCTATGTGATGTAGTTGAAGCCCATTCTGTTATATAGATAGGAAGTTTTGGATAAGGTGCTAAATTTTTCTTAATAAGCATGATTGTATGAGCCATATAATCAGGATCCTCGGACAAGATGATGGAATCGTTTTTTGCACTTTCACCAAAGGTAGCCAGATCCTTACTGGTTGTATTCTTTACCGGATAACAATGTACATTATAGAAATCAGGAAAACAATTATTCGCCTTACAATAATCAAGGAAATCATAATATTCAGAACAGGTAAAATCCAAGGATCCGTAGGAAGGTGTTCCAAATAGAAGATGACTGTCACACTGCTTTACACATTCTCTAGTTAATCGATATAGCTCATACCCGATTTCTTCCGTTTCAAAGGCAAATATATAGGATTTATAAGGTGCATTCCAGAAGGAGAATAGCCAAGAACGTACCTCCATAAGTCCATACCGATCGATAAAATGACTGGTTAGATTTGTAATCATGTAAGCCCACTTATTATAATCCTTTGGCTCACTCAGGATAACAGGATTATAAAATATTGTTGTGGATGTGTCTTTCGCAAGTAATCTGGGCATAAAGGAAAGCTGAATCAGCGGTTTCAACTGAATTGACAGCAGAAAATCTATTACATGATCTACATATTGAAATGATAGATAAGGGTTCCCCTGGGTGTCCTCGTTATAAAGCATCATGGTATCATCCAGAATTCCGTGAAATTTGATATACCGGAACCCAACTTCCCGCTGTATGATCCTGAGCTGTTGCTGGACACTATCCATTAGAAGTTCCTTCGCCCTTCCTACACCGGTAAAGGTGTGGAAATTGTGGATTAAGGTCTTTTGATTGTTTCTTGTGTTGATGTCTATGGCTTTCACAGATTTAGCAGTGGCACTGTTAGATACTTCTTTGGCAGCATCCATATCTAGATATTCACCTAATTTATTCAGAAAATCATGTCTTTGCAATAATAAATACCCATTATATACAGGATGGGTCTCAGCCTTTGCTTTTTTAGTTTCTCCGCTCTTTTTCTGATTGCTCCTAAAATGTCTGGGTAGCATACCGAATTGCTTTTTAAAGGCACTAACAAAATATCTGCTATTAGCAAAACCATTGTTAGCAGCAATTTGCTCAATAGTTAGATTTGTATTCAGTAGGTCATTCACAGCATGGTTCATACGAATTCCCGTTAAATAATTAAAAAAAGTCACACCCATATTCAATCGGAAGAAGTGGGAGAGGTAGGAGGGAGAAAGATATTCCCGTTCAGCGACCTGTTCCAGAGTTATGTTGTCCGCATAATTTTCACCAAGATACTGTATGATGTCACCCAAACGCTGGAGACTTTTCGAAGCATTATTAACATTGCGTTCTTCTGAATCCTTAAAGTTTTTAACAAGCTCCAGCATTAATTGATAGGAAAATGATATAATCAGAAGTTCATTGTCTTCCTTATCGTTATAATTTACATAGATAATTTTTGCGATTGTTCTCTTTAACTCTGTGAATTTAATTTTATTGTGATAAGCAGCTGAGTTGCAGAGAAAAGATGCTCCTGATTCTAAGCCTTTCTTATAATAAGTAGGATTGATCTGTAATGCAACCACTACATTTTCATTGCTTTGGATTTCATGAAGCTGATCACTATTAATCAATATAATATCATCCTCGAGCAAATGATAGGTCTCATTTTCAACTGTTATTGTCAATTTGCCGCTCAGTACTAAAAAAATTTCGATACAGTTATGCCAGTGTCTATTGGTATCCGAAATTGACTTTATTGCTATGTTTATAGGCATATCATCTAAAAATTCTACATTTTCGTGTACAAACTGCATATTACTTACCCCTCCATGGCTCTATTCATTGGTTTTCTTATAGATTATAATGGTTTTTTGTTTTTGGAAATAGTGGATAAATTATCCTAATATGTTAATTAAAAGTCATATTTTACTTAACATTTACCATATTAACTTAAATATACTTAACAAAAAATTCTTATGGCGTAATATCTTGATGTAAAATCCTCATAATCTTTAGATTTATGTAATTGTTATTTTATAATGGCCTTGAAAGCATCTCCATATTATGTATATACTATATCACAAAATAGATAAAAAAGCATGGTTTTTTTTTATAATATTAGATAAAATGTAGAAAGAAATGTTGCTTTCACCTTTTTTTCTATAACAAAATGTTTCATATCTAAGAAAAACATGATTGAGTTAAACGTGAATTAAGCAATTTGTACAAAAGTGCTTGATTTGTGTTTAAATAAATGGCTGGAGAAGCCTACAAAATAAAAGGAGGGTATAAATGAAAAAAGTTAAAAAGCTAGCTGCTCTTTTACTTGCAATGGTATTCATTATGACAACATTGTTAGTAGGATGTGGCAAAAAAGAAACACCTGAGGATACTAGCAGTACTGAAACATCCTCAACAACAGAGACAGAGACAACAGAAACTGTAGAGCCTACAGAAGCTCCTGCAGTAACTACTGAGAATGCAGATCCTAACGCACTTCCCAGAACAGAAACATTGTACTATGGCGGTATCCAGTGGGGTGCTGTTAATGGTTGGAACCCGCTGTCCGACGATATGAACAATGGTATGGCAATCACTCAGTCCGCTGGTGGTTCCCGTTGCATTATGTTCGAGTCACTGTACATGTACAATATGCTTGATGGTAAGATGTATCCATTACTTGCTGATGGTGATTATGTATGGAATGAAGCTTTAACAGAAGTAACCGTTAAGCTTAAAGCTGCTGCTAAGTGGAGCGATGGTACAGCTATCACAGCTGATGACGTAGCTTATACTTATGAAACAGCTAAGAAGATTGGCAATGCAAGAGGTACAGGTTACTCACCTTATGTTGATTCAGTAGTAGCTCTTGATCCTTCTACACTCGTAGTTAAAGCTATGCTGAATGATGCAGGTAAAGCTGTTAACCCGTTACAGGTTGTAGCTTTCCTTGGTGACATGTATGTATTACAGAAAGCTTGGATCCAGACTGTTGAAGCTCGTAATGGTGATGATGCTGCAGCAATCAAGAAGGATGCTGGCGAAGACGTTGTTTGGTCCGGTCCTTATACAAGATTCTATAATGATGATCAAAAAGTTGTATTTATCCGTGATGAAGAGTACTGGGGCCAGGACGCTTCCATGTGGGGTTCCTTACCTGCTCCTAAGTACATCTGCCACACTATCTATGCTGATAACCCGGCTACAGAAGTAGCTTTCAAAGCTGGTGAAGTTGACGTTGATCAGCAGTTCATCGCTAACATCCAGGATCTCTGGTTAAATGAAGGTCTTCCGATCTCTACATATATTAGTGAAGCTCCTTACGGCATTTGTGCAAATATGCCTACCGCTTGGTTTAACCTTGAAATTCCTGAATTACAGAATGCAGCTGTTCGTAAAGCTATCGCTATGGCAGTTGATTATGACGCTATCAATGCAAATGCTATGACAGGTCAGTCTCCTACCTTCACTCAGGTTCCTCGTTCTATCATGAACCCTACCGATGGTGAGCAAGCTTCCTACGATCATGCTGCAGTTGCAGATCTTCAGTGGGCTGGTAATGACACTGCAGGTGCTACTAAGTTATTAGATGATGCTGGCATCGTTGATACTGATGGTGACGGAATCCGTGAATTAAATGGCGTTAAACTTTCCTTTAAAGCTCTTTGCCCGAATGGTTGGACCGATTGGATGGCAGCTATGGAAATCGTTGCTGCAGCTGGTTCTAAGATCGGCATTGAAATCGTAACAGAATTCCCTGAGTGGGATGTATACCAGACAGTTGTAACCGCTGCTTCTCAGACTGAATATGATATCTTCATGATGTGGACTGATAGTGCATCACCGGTACAGCCTTGGGGTCGTCTCCGTAACCTTATGGATCCTATTTACTTAGGTGTTGAAGGTAACTGGTCCGGTAACTGGGGTCATTACAACAATCCTCGTGTTGCAGAGTTGATTGAGTTAATTCCTCAAGAAACAGATCCTGCTGCATTAAAGGCATTATACACCGAAGCAGTTGAAATTTATTTAACTGATGTACCTTCCTTCTCACTTATGTACAGACCTAATCTGTTCCACGCTGTAAATGAGTCTGTTTGGACCGGATATCCTGAACAGGGTGATGGAAATAATATTCCTCCGTTGGTATTAACAGACGGTTATAGTATTGCAGGTCTTTATAACATTACTTTAGTTCAGTAATACCTGAATAATAACATGCAGCCATGTTTCAGGAATCTTGAAACATGGCTGTTTTAAGTAAGAGGAGGATATCTATGAAAGGCTACCGTAAGTATTTCGGCAAAAAAATATTATGGTTTTTTATCACATTCATCATTGCCGTTATATTAAATTTTATACTACCAAGATTAATGCCTGGAGATCCTGTTGCTTCAATTGTTGGAAAAATGGCACAGGGTTTAACAGACTCATCAGCAGTAAAAGCGATTTATGAGAATTATGCAAAAGAGTTTGGTACCAATGAACCTATGTATATACAATTCATTACATACTTCGGAAAAGTATTTACTGGAGACTTCGGAGTTTCCTTTAGTCAGTATCCAAGACCTGTTGGAGATATTATTAAAAATGCAATTGGTTGGACCCTCGCTTTGCAGTTACCCGCCATTATTGTCGGTTGGCTGATCGGTAATATCTTAGGTGCTCTGGCAGCTTATATCAGAAAAGGCTTTGATAAAGTGCTCATGCCAGCTACCCTTTTTATCAGTAGTGTTCCCGCATTTGGTTTAGCGGTAATTCTATTAACTATTTTTGCCATCAACCTAAAGGTAGCACCGATAGCCGGAGGTTATGGATTTGACTTAATACCTAATTTCAGCTGGGCTTTTGTAAAATCAGTTATTTGGCATTATCAACTTCCTTTCTGGTCCATCGTTCTTCTTGCAATCGGTGGTCAGGCAATTGGTATGCGCTCCATGTCAATTTATGAGTTGAATGCGGATTATGTAAAATACGCTCGTTTCCTTGGAATCAAGGATAGTAAAATTGTAGGCTATGTGTTCCGTAACGCGATGCTTCCTCAGATAACAGGTCTTGCATTATCATTAGGTACCATGGTCGGAGGCGCTTTGGTTGCAGAGACCATCTTTAGTTATCCTGGACTCGGCAGAACGCTTCTTCAAGCTGTCGGTTCATCTGATTATCCGTTATTATCAGCATCAACATTGATTATTACTTTAATGGTATTATTTGCAACGTTTGCTATTGATATCATTTATGGCTTCATAGATCCACGTGTCAAAGCGGCACAATTTGATTAAGGGAGGAAAAGAAGATGAAAAACACATTACGTCAGGTATTCCGTTCTCCCAAATTTGTTGTTGGTTTTATCTTATTCATGTCGATGTTGCTGATGTTATTTATCTATCCATTGTTTAATCCCGGCAACCCGAATGAGATGATCGGTTTGGGTACATTCGCTGAACCTGGTACTTATGTGTCTGTATTTGATAGTTTAGATACCGAGACAAGTACATTCAAACTTCCGGATGCAGATATTAATCGTTTGTATTCGAAGTTAACAGATGAAGACCGGGTTTCCATGTTGATGTGGTTAACAGCAGATGGAGTTCCCGAAGAAGATATTAACTTAGAGGATACGGATGCTTTATTGAAATTATGGTTTGAGAAATATGATCCATCAGTTAAGGTTCCAGGCATGACAAAAGCGAAACGTAATTTCTATGAACGTCTCAATAATAGCCTTCTTTCGATATCAAATAAGAATGAGGTGACTGTCGCTGATAAAAATGCAGAAACAGGTGAATTAGAGGTGAACAAAGTTATTACCGATACTGATTATGTCAATATCAAGAATGTGGCAAATGTAAAGAATTTACCGCTGGGTACGGATAACTTCGGTGCTGATGTTTTGAAAAAATTAGTTTCTGCACTCGGAACATCTCTCACCATTGGATTGATTGCAGGTGTTATAGCTACATTTATTGGGCTGGTTCTTGGACTTTTAGCCGGCTTCCTTGGTGGTACTACCGATGATTCAATTATGTTTGTTACTAACATTTTTACCGTTATCCCTTCCTTTATACTTCTTATCCTGATCACTTACAGTGTAGGACAGGATGCACGTGGAGTTACAACGGTAGCAATTGTTATTGGTATTACCTCTTGGGTGTGGACTACGAGAGCAGTGCGTTCTCAGGTAATATCTCTGCGTAACAGAGACCACGTAAACTTAAGTAAGCTCTCTGGACACAATCTGTTCCAAATTATTACGAAGGATATTCTTCCATACATCGCTTCCTATGTAGTTATGGCATTGATTCTGCAGATCAGTACAGCAATCCTTGCTGAGGCACAGCTCTCGATGATTGGACTTGGACCATCAACGACTGAGACATTTACTCTTGGTCTTATGATGAACTGGGCAATGAATTATTCAGCTCATCTGAATGGTTCCTGGTGGGCTTATTTACCGGTGCTGCTTACAATTGCTATGATATCTTTCTCATTGAATTTGATGAATACCGGTCTTGATCAGGTGTTCAACCCAACATTGAGAGATTAGGAGGTCGGTTATGGGAAAAACAATTCTTGAGGTTAAAAATCTCAAAACCAAATATGTTACCAGATTCGGAGAAGATATATATGCAGTTGACGGTGTGTCCTTAAAAATCGAGGATGGTATGTCACTCGGCATCGCAGGTGAATCCGGTTGTGGTAAGTCAACTCTTGCATTAAGTCTTATGGGCTATTATTTCGCCCCGTTGCATTATATGAGCGGTGAAATTATTATTGATGGCCGCAATATCTCTCAAATGAAACCGGATGATATTCGTAAATCAATTTTAGGTACTGAGGTAGCTTATATTCCTCAGGCAGCAATGAATGCGTTAAATCCGACACAAAAGATTATCCGTTTAATTGAGGATGTTATCCATGTTCATGATCCAAAGATGCCGAAAGCTGAAATATATAATCTGGCTAGAAAACGTTTTGAAGAACTTGGATTACCTGAAACAGTACTGCAAAAGCACGCTGTTGAATTATCCGGTGGTATGAAACAGAGAACAGTTATAGCAGTTTCAACTATTCTTTCACCAAAGGTATTGATAGCAGATGAGCCATCCAGTGCACTCGATGTAACCAGTCAGAAGATGGTTATTAAGATGCTTCGTAATCTGATGGATAAGGGTTATATTAAGTCAATGATATTCATTACTCACGAGCTTCCTCTTCTCTATAATGTAACGGATGACATCATGGTAATGTACGCCGGACAAATTGTAGAGAAAGGTGCAGCCAAGGAAATGGTATTCGATCCGATTCATCCTTATTCCAAGGGTCTGATGGGATCTATCATCGTGCCGGAATCAGGTACCCGTGATCACAAATTGACTGCTATACCCGGAACACCTCCGAACCTAAAGAAACCTCCGGCAGGATGTCGATTTGCAGAGAGATGTAAATATGCAACCAGCGAGTGTAAGGTTAATTCCGTTGGCTTCAGAGATTTTAGTACTGGACGCGGTTACAGATGTATTTATGAAGTCGATAAACTAAGGGAGGGATACGCAAATGAGTGAGAAAAAAACCCTATGTTTGAGCGGTAAAGGTGTCACGAAGGTATTTGGCTTTGGTGAAAAGAAAACCGTTGCTGTCGACCATGTTGATTTTGAATTTTATCAAGGCGAATTAATCTCTATCGTTGGTGAATCAGGCAGTGGTAAGACTACACTTGCTAAGATGCTCCTCGGTCTTATCAATATTAGTGAAGGTGAGATCTTCTTCCTAGACCAGTTACGTGACATCAGTTCTCGTAAAAAGAAAAAGGAATATTGGACGAATATCCAAGCTATATTCCAGGATCCATTCTCATCCTTTAATGTATTTATTAAGATAGATATGGTGTTGCTTGATTGTATTAAAATGCGTGGCGGTGGTCACTTTTCAATGAAAAAGAAGATTGAAATGATGACAGAAGCCTGTAGCTTCGTTAATCTGAAGTTTGCAGAGCTTACTAACAAATATCCGTTTGAGCTTTCGGGTGGTCAGATGCAGCGACTTATGATCGCACGTATCTTCTTACTCAAACCGAAGATCCTTATTGCGGATGAGCCAACTTCCATGATTGATGCCTGCTCAAGAGCTACCATCCTAGATATGTTATTAAATCTTCGTAAAGAAATCGGTATGACCATTATATTTATTACCCATGATATCGGTCTTGCTTATTATATTTCTGACTCCGTATATATTATGGAACATGGTAAAGTTGTAGAAAAAGGTACTGCAGAAGAAGTAATTATTCATTCAAAAGCAGAATACACGAAACGCTTAATCAGTGACGTTCCTAAGATTTATGAAGAATGGGATCTGTCAACCGTATAAAGAGGTTGATAACTGCAAGTTCAAAAGATTCTTAACTGCAAGTTCAAAAGATTCTTAACTGCAAGTTCAAAAGATTCTTATTAATTGCAAGTTCAAAAGATTCTTAACTGAGATAATAGTTTCTTTCATGATAACTGCCTCGTGTTTCTAAAACAGGGGCAGTTTTTATGTGATCTTGGAACTTTAAGATTACATATAATGTAACTATTCTCTATTACCAATATAGGGCATTTTATCTTATAATTAGACAGAAAATTATGAAACTTTAAATATTTATAGTGAATTTATATGAAATAAGCCGTACTTTGTACATAAAACATGAAAAAAAACAAAAAGATGTAAAAAATGTATTGGAATAATTAAACAAATGTGTTATCATCAGACTTGAACACTAAAAATGGGGGAAATCCGAATTTATGGCTTATATTTTTCTTGGAGTTTTAGCCTTTTTACTCTTTGTTATATCTGATATCAACAGTATAATCATGAAGAACAAATTATTGAATAGCTGTTTTTTTATGGGCTTTATTCTTCTGGTTATAGCAACTGCTGGTATCATATTATCGGAATGGGATAAGTCTTTCCGGATGTTACTATTTGGATTTCTTGCATTCATTTTTCTTATATTATTAATTTATACACTCTTTTTTGCCTTGCCTTTTAAAAAAACCTACATAGATACACATAGTTCTCCAAAGGTTTGTGATAGTGGAGTATATGCCCTGTGCAGACATCCTGGCGTTCTTTGGTTCATCGGATTTTATCTTTTTTTTGGACTAGCACTTAATATGATGCTATTATTGTTAGCAGCCTTCATATTTAGCAGCCTGAATATTATATACGTTGTTTTTCAGGATCGGTGGACATTTATTAATACTTTTGATAACTACGAAAAGTACAAAATCAATACTCCTTTTTTATTACCAAATATAAAAAGTATAAAACGCTGTTTGCATACACTATTGGGGAAGGAAGAATTACGCGCATGAAATTTGAGGAGAAGCTTAAGAAAAAGCAACATGACAAATTATGGCAGGAGTACTGTGGATTCTTGGATCTTGATATAAACTCCTACATGAAGATACAAAAGAGATTAATGTCGGAACAGATTTCATTGTGGAGCGAATGCGAACTCGGTAAGAAGATTCTGAAGGGGAAAATCCCGAAAACGATAGAAGAGTTTCGTCAGATGGTACCTCTTACTACCTATGGTGACTATGCTGATATATTACTTCAAAAAAAAGGTGACCTTTTACCGGATCATCCGATTATCTGGATACAGACTACTTGGGAAGGTGGAAAGCATCCAATAAAGGTTGCACCTTATACAAAAAGTATGCTGGAAACCTACCGTAATAATGTGATTGCATGTCTCATGCTTTCTACGTGTACAAAAAAAGGTAAATTTGATGTGAAAGCAACGGATACATTTTTATATGGTTTGGCTCCATTACCATATGCTACAGGGTTATTTCCATTGGCTTTGAATGAGGAGATTAGTATTGAGTTTTTACCCCCGGTGAAAGATGCTGTTAAGATGTCCTTCAGTGGAAGAAATAAAGAAGGATTTAAAATGGGACTAAAGAAAGGGATTGACTTTTTCTTTGGTCTAGGAAGTGTAGCTTATTCAGTCAGTCTAAGCGTAGCTGCAATGGGTAAGGGATCTTCAAAATCTCATGATGGTAAACCAAAGAAGAGTATATTATTAAATTGCTCGCTAAAGATGCTGATTAAGCTGTTATTAGCACAGTATCGCTGTAAAAAAGAGGGTCGAGACCTAAAGCCGAAAGATTTATTCCAACTGAAGGGATTCATGGTTGCAGGAACGGATAATCATTGTTATAAGGATGATCTGGAGGAGCTTTGGGGAATCCGTCCGATGGAACTTTTTGCCGGTACTGAACCATCCTGTATCGGGACAGAGACATGGACACGAAATGGAATGTATTTCTTCCCGGATACTTGCTTTTATGAATTTATTCCTGAAAAAGAGATGGAAAAAACTCTTGAAGATGATAAATATCAACCGAATACATATTTAATGAATGAGGTTGTTCCGGGAGAAAAATATGAACTTGTAATTACCGTATTAAAAGGTGGTGCCTTTGTACGTTATAGAGTTGGTGATGTATATCAGTGTGTGGGCTTAGAGAATAGTGCGGATGCTACCAAAATTCCACGATTCAAATATATAGACAGGGTTCCATCTGTTATTGATATTGCAGGATTTACCCGCATCTCAGAGAATTCTATTCAGGATGTAGTCGATATATCCGGGCTGCCAATAGAAAATTGGATTGCAGTTAAGGAATATAATAAGCAGAATCGTCCGATTATGCATATGTACGTAGAGATGAAGAGTGAAGATTTGATGAATATCGCCATAAGTAAAGAGATTCTGCGAGATCATTTATCCATCTATTTTAAATATATAGATCAGGATTATAAAGACCTGAAGCGTATCTTGGGAATGGATCCACTTGAAATAACAATTCTGAAATGTGGCACCTTTGCTGGGTATGAAATTCAGAAAGGCCGGGCATTGAAGCATATTAATCCATCAACCTTCGAGGTTATGGAATTGCTACGCTTCGAGAATAAAGATTATAAGCTGATAGGAGGGCGAGGAATTTAATGGTTAATTTTGCGTACATACCAATAATAGCCTTATTATGTTATTCGTTCTTATTGATCGCTTTTGTTGCTGCTAAGAAGAACCGAATCATTAATGCGTTCCTGCTCATCCTAGTTGTTATGATACTCTGGACAGGCGGCTCCTTTTGCATGCGTATGCAGTATTGGCCAACGAGTAAATTCTGGTATGATATTTCGATCCTGGGATTAACCTTCCTGCCATATTCATTTTTTAATTTTGTTTGTGAATTTGCTGATATTAAGAATAGAATTGCAAAAGGTTTTTGGCTTATTACAGTAATTGCTGTGAATTTTATCAACATATTAACCGGGTTCTTCTTGAGTGCCCCGGAAGTAATCTATGTAACAGAGAGTGAAACGAATTTTGTCTATAATTATACATGGCCTGTTGCCATTATGTTTTCAATCTGTGGAATTATTGTTTTAAACATGCTGTATATCTTATTTAAATACAGCAAGAAAAACATTATGGCGAAAAAGCAGTTTACTCCAATTATTGTTGGCATTCTGATTCTTTTTGCCGGTCATTTTGGTATTATGCTACCGATCTTTAGAGGTTTTCCAACGGATATTCTGTCAGGAATCATTAATGCATTCTTTATGTTTTATGCATTGTATAAACGAAAGTTATTCCAAATGAAGCTGCTGATGTCCAGAGGAAGCTGTTATGCGATTACAGTAGCATTATCCTTCCTGTTGTTCTTTACGTTTATAAGGAATTTAGAAGGCTTCATCAAACAAAATTTTGAATTTAACATGGATTCTATTATATTGATTTTAGCCTTTACCTTCACACTTACATCTTCATCAATATACTATTTTATGAAGCGTTTTATGGACATGATATTTATCAAGGATGAGGTTATGCAAGCAGAAAGTTTGAAAGAATTCAGCATGAATATCTCGAAAAGCTTGAATGTAAATGAGATATTGGAGCAGATCGCTGATGTTATTCTGAAAACAATGACTGTGAAGAAGGTTTATATCTGTATCGCAGATAAGAAAAATACCTGTTATGAAATCGTACATAGTACAAGCCCTCTTGATTTAAAGCTATTCAGCATAAAGATGGATAATCCAATGGTCTCCTGGTTGGAAAACCATAACGAATGTTTCTTAATGAAGGATTTCAAGAGAACCACTGCATATAAATCAATGTGGGAAGATGAAAAGAGACAATTTAATGATTTGGGAGTAGAATGCATTGTTCCGCTTCGGGATGATAGTGGAATGATAGGAATGATTCTCTTGTCAGATAAAAAGAACAAATCCAACTTCTCTTATAAAGAAATCAGTTTTTTGGATTCTGTTAATTCCATTGGATCAATTGCTGTTAAGAACTCCAAGTTATATGAGAAGGTATATCTGGAGGCACGGACAGACGAATTGACCGGACTTTTGAACCGCAAGTATTTTTATGAAATTATCCAAATGGAATATGATAAGAATAAGGACGGTTCATTGGCCTTAATTATATTAAACATTGATGATTTTAAACTCTATAACCAGTTATATGGAAATAAAGAAGGTGATATTGCACTGCAGAATATTGCTCAGATTATTAGTGCAAGCGTCGGTAATAACGGCCATGTAGCAAGATACAGTGGTAAGGAATTTGCAGTTATTCTTCCGTCCTATGATCTGTTCTCAGCCCGTAATTTAGCGGAAACGATTCGTAAACAGATCATGAACATGAATAAGCGTGAATCTGATTATGCACTTAAGATGCTGACCGTAAGTGGTGGAATCTGTTCTATTCCTTATGCTGCCAGCAACGTAAAACAGTTGATAGAGAATGCTGATATGGCGATTTACACCGTGAAACATAGTGGCAAGAACGCAATTATGGTTTATACCGGGCGTGAGCAGAAGATTGAAAAGAAGACGAAGGATTTCCCGAAACGTAGGGAGACTATTTACTCCGAATATGCTCCTACCATTTATGCATTGACTGCGGCTATTGATACGAAGGACCATTATACGTTTAATCATTCCAGAAGTGTGGCAAACTATGCAACGGAGCTTGCATATGCTTTTGGCATGAATCAAGATACGGTAGAGATCGTACGTGAAGCTGCACTGCTGCATGATATCGGTAAAATCGGAATTCCGGAACAGATTTTAAATAAACCGGGTAAATTAACGGATGAGGAATATGAGATTATTAAAGGACATGTTGAAAGCTCCATCGGTATTATAAGGCATCTGCCATCTCTTGATTATGTTATTCCCGCTGTCATTGGTCATCATGAGCGATATGATGGTAATGGTTATCCTAGGAGGATTGCAGGAGAAGACATTCCTGTATCGGCTAGAATCTTATGTATCGCTGATTCCTTTGATGCAATGATTTCCGAACGGCCATATAAAAAAGCGTATTCCATCAGTACTGCTTTGAAAACCTTAAAAGAGCAGGCAGGACTTCAATTTGATCCTAAGTTGGTTCGGATCTTTATAGAACTTGTTGAGAACGGTACAATTAAAGTATACGAAGAAGAACCCGCATAATCCGACCCAAGAGAAAGGACAACATGGAATGAACTATGCTTTGCTGGAAAAAGTTATCTGTGAAACAATTAAAGAAGAGCAGATCAAATTAGGATATGAGAAAGAGACGATACGGTTATACTATCCAATGGGTTCCCTTGCTAACATATTGGAGGAAGAGATAAGTGATACTAACATGTTAGAGAATGCTCTGAATGAATTTGTAGGGACAGTGGAAGATAAGCTGGGCAGGGTGCAGATTACCCATAAGGATGGTAGGTTCTGCCTGATTATACCACCCCAAGGAGCGGATTATGTTCATGAGAATTACGATGATAATCCTTTCTTAAGAGAATTTATTGGTGAGGTTAGGAAGCATGATTGTACTTTAGAGAAGTTGATCCACGTATTCCAGAGCTATTCTGATCAAGTTCTTTGCGAAAAAAGCAATAATGATGAATTTGATTATATCATATATTATACGGATCCTGCGATGGAGGACTATCGGTATTGTATCAAGTTTGATCATGGTCACACAATGTATCATAGGTTTTCTAAAAAGGATTATGAGTTGTTGTAATAAGTAAAGAGTAGTAGCTGATAGATTATCCTCTGTACTTCTGTTATGGGAGAACAGAGGATATTTTATCTCATAGGAAAGATTGTTCTATGAGATAAAATATGGCTCACAAGTGAATTGTGTTCTCTTTAGGATGACTCATTATTATGGAAGCCATATATTACCGGAGAGAAGTAACTACATTTATTTGAAATAGCTTGTGATATTTAGGTTTTTTGGTATAATGAAATCATAATTAGTTACTAGTCACTTGATAAAAGTACTGTTTCTTTCCATAGATTGGGATGATTAACAGAGCAATAGAATTGGAGGTCACCATGTCAGGAATTTCAGGGATATCGAATATTGATAAAAATTCATATAGTGTAGAAACTTCTAAAAAGACATCAGGAAGTTCTGATTTTTCTACTTTCTTAGGGGAGACGAAAAGCATGGACGAGATATTCCAAGAAGCATCTGTGAAATATAACGTGCCGGCTGATTTACTTAAAGCAATCGGGAAAGCTGAATCTAGTTTTAATGCGAATGCAGTGTCCAGATGCGGTGCTCAGGGAGTAATGCAACTTATGCCCGGAACTGCGAAAGAGTTAGGTGTTACTGATGCGTTTGATGCAGAACAGAATATTATGGGTGGTGCAAAATATATCTCAAGACTCTTAAAAAAATATGATGGTGACACCAGCCTTGCATTGGCAGCTTATAATGCCGGAAGTGGAAATGTTGCCAAATATGACGGAATCCCACCGTTTAAAGAAACTCAAAACTATGTTAAAAAGGTTATGGGTTACTTCGGAGGTGGAAATATCGAAATTGCTGCAGAAACTTCAGAAGGATCTACGACCTCAATAAGGACCGCGATGGTTGCTCCGGTACAGAGTAATTATTCCACACTGCTGACTGGTAGTTTTGACAGTACAGAGAACATCGGGGGACTTGATATCTTATTCTCTTACGAAGACTATATGAAGTTCATTGAACTGCTATTTGAGGAAGAAGAAGAGCAAACGAAAGAAAGTAAAAAGGATGAATCTGGTGCAAATTATTCTACAAATAAGATTACCTTTAATGCTTCTGTAATGAATTTATTAAAGGATCAAAATCTCATATAACATAAGAGATACAAGTAGACATGATTAACCACCGAGTAATAATATGATTGCATCAGTTGGAAATATTAGAATGGAGGTAATTATGAAACAGGAATTTAAGGCAGTAATTAAGCAACATCAGGATATGAATGCTGCGTATATTGAACCTCCTTTTAATGTGAAGGAAGTTTTCGGATCAAAGAGAGTGAAGGTTAAAGCAACCTTTGACGGTGCGGAATATCGTGGTTCCCTTGTTTCCATGGGTGGCTGCTATATGTTGGGAATGACACAGGAAATGCGCAAAAAGATCGGGAAAGATTTTGGAGATATCATCGACGTTACCATCGAAAAGGATGAGGAAGAACGTACTATTGAAATTCCCGATGATTTCATAGAGGCGATGAGCAAGAAACCGGATGCTCTTTTAGCATTTGAAAAGCTTTCTTTTACAGCAAAGAAGGAATATGTTACCAGGATTAATGATGCAAAAAAGGCTGAGACACGACTTAACAGAATTGTTAAGGCTGTTGAAGAGTTAGTGAAAGGGAAATAGCTGTAATTAATAGATTATAACAACGATAGATTGGAGTAATCATGGTAACACATAATAAATTAGCGATTGTAACAGGCGGTAATTCCGGTATGGGCAAAGCGACGGTTTCAGCATTAGCAGATCACGGGTTCACAGTGATTATGGTATGCCGTAGCAGACAACGGGGTGAAGAAGCATTAGAAGAATTACGAAGAATTGGCAAACGAGATATCCGTCTAATGCTTTGTGACCTAGGGAATATGCAGGAGATCAGGAACTTTACGGATGAGTTTAGGAAACAGTTTAATAGAGTGGATGTACTGGTTAATAATGCGGGGGTTGTATCCCTTGATCGCAGAGAGACGGAAGATGGTTTAGAAGAACAATTTGGTGTAAACCATATTGGTCATTTCTTGTTGACTCTTAGACTTCTGGATTTAATGAGAAGTGGAAGCCGTCTTGTAATGGTTGCTTCAGGTGCACATATGGTAGGAAAAATTCACTTTAATGATTATAACTTGAAGAAGGGATTTAATGTAGTTAAAGCATATAGTCAGTCGAAGCTTGCGAACATATTATTTACCAGGGAATTAGCAGACCGTTTGAAACCAAGAGGTATTACTGTGAACTGCTGCCACCCTGGCGCTGTAGCTACCTCCATGGGAGTTGATCGGATTACCGGCTATGGATCAGCAGTTACCGAACTATTAAAACCAATATTTTTATCACCTGAGGAAGGTGCAAGGACTGCCATCTATCTTGCAACCAGTCCGGAAGGGGGTAAGGTTACCGGTAAGTATTTTTATCGTTGCCAGATATCGAAAACCTCTAATGCAGCCAAAAGTAGGAAGCTGGCTAAGCAGCTTTTTGAATTAAGTGAGAAAATTACTAGTGAAACTTTTAAGTGGTAGAATGTATAATCACCCTAAGGTGATGCGATGATTCTTCATGGAAACTTTTAATCGGCAATAGCTTCTATTGCCGATTTTTTGTATGCCAGAGGTAAGGAGCTTCAAATTTATAAGATTTATCTTAAATAATTTATCAAATAAATAGAAAATGGTAGAAATTACAAGGATTTGTTATATAATAGAGTTATAATATTCGTGGGAGGGATAAATTTATGAAAATTGGAATATTTGTACATTCAAACACAGGAAATACATATTCTGTGGCAGAAAAATTAAGAGACAAATTAGTATCTGGTGGGCATTCTGTGATCATTACAAAAATTGAACCGGTTGGTGGTGAAAACATCAATGAATCGAACATCAGCCGTATCAACTTTAACCCGGCACCGAATGTTTCAGGATATGATTCCTTAGTAATCTGTGCACCGGTTAGAGCATTTTCATTATCACCAGTGATTAATTCTTACTTGAATAAGATTGCATCCTTAAAAGGACAAAAGATTGATCTCTTTGTTACACAGCAGCTTCCTTATCAATGGATGGGAGGTAAGAATGCAATTGCAAAAATGAAGAAAATCTGTGAAGAAAAAGGTGCAGTTGTTACTAATACAGGAATTATTAATTGGAAGAGTAAAGAGAAAGAAGCTATGGTAGCAGATATATTAGATAGATTGGGTAAGAAGTAATTTATTATAATTACACGATTATTATTAGGGCTGGTTAATATGAACACTGCGTTCCATTAGGAAGACAGTGATTTATAGTTAACCAGCCTTCTTTTTACTTTTATAGAATGTAAAAGAGTGAGAGAATGATGAAATAGTTTTATTGTAGTTATTATGCATATAACGATACAATGAATTCAACTAATAGATAAATTCTATTGTAACTGAGGCATTTATCTGCATATTACCGGTTTCAATTGGTGTAGCTGCACTTTCCCGCAGAGAAAAGGTATTGGAATAAGGAATCGGTGTAAAAGTGTTTTCTGTAATCTGAACTGGGATGGGGTCGGTGTTAAGGTTTATACTGATTGCAACGCTTTTAGCCTTCATAATAGCGTTTTTCACGGCAAGATTTAATGCCTTCTGATAATAAATATCCTGATTACTAACTTCAAAACGGATTGATTCCACAATATTTGCACCAAAATATACTGCAGTATCTATTATTGTACCGATTAATTCCATATTACTCATTCGGATCTCAAGCAGATTGTGGACTTGATAACCCCGATCGATTTGCACACCATTTTCATAATCATAGAGTTTCTCAATCTGGTACTGGACTGTCTGCAGTTCAGTGATACCAGCCTGTTTAATTGCATTAATCATATTCTGGCTGATTCGTGCGTTTTCAGTTTGAGCTTCGGTTACATTATCCCCGTTGGTCTGTACCCCTATTCTGATTACAGCAAGATCAGGAGCTACAGACACCTGTCCTTTCCCTGTTAATATCATTTTCTTTAATAATATCGGCTTACCTTCGTTCATGTTTGGCATGACTTATACTCCTGAGGCTTCTTTCTTTAATATATGAATGGTAAGGCTGAAATTTGCAGGTTATCTGTTTATATGTTATAAGCTTTATGATTATCTTAATATAGTACCTTATTTGATTTGTATAGAGTTTGCAATTAGTATGCATAGAACGGATAGAAACCTTACTTCAGAATAAAATCTATGTTGTAATGTGTTAAATAACATATTAAAATGATATAGTAAACTGAGGATGCTGATTCTAAACCAACTTAGTTATGGTCCATAGAACAATCATATACAAAAAATCTTGGAGGTACAGAGATGCACGATATCATTACAATAATGAATGAACAGCGTAACTTCTATGCTACCGGTAAAACGAAAGATGTTACCTTTCGTTTACAATGTCTGGAACGTCTTAAAAAGATTATAAAAAAGTATGAAGTAGATATTCTAAGTGCCTTAAAAGAAGATTTAAATAAAGCTCCCTTTGAAGCCTATGCTACCGAAATCGGCATGACATATGAAGAATTAAACTTTATGGAGAAACATCTAAAGAAATGGGTGTCACCCATAAAGGTGAGAACACCGATAACCAACTTTCCTTCCAGTAGTAGAATATATCCGGAACCCTATGGTGTGGTACTAATCATGTCACCCTGGAATTATCCCTTTCAGTTGACAATTACCCCTTTGATAGGAGCGATTGCAGCCGGCAATTGCGTGGTGGTAAAGCCCTCTAACTATTCACCGAATACGTCAAAAGTAATCGAGTTAATTCTTTCTGAAGTATTTGAGAAGGAATATGTTGCGGTAATCCAAGGAGGAAGAGAAGCAAACCAAACCTTACTTGAACAGAAATTTGACTATATTTTCTTTACCGGAAGTGTTGCAGTAGGCAAGACCGTAATGAGTTCTGCTGCGAAACATTTAACTCCGGTTACGTTGGAGCTTGGCGGAAAGAGCCCCTGTATTGTTGATGAGACTGCCAATTTGGATATGGCAGCGAGAAGAATCGTCTGGGGTAAGTATGTCAATGCTGGACAGACCTGTGTAGCTCCAGACTATCTGCTGGTTCATCGCAAGGTGAAGGAACCTTTATTACAGAAAATGAAGGAGTATATCATAAAATATTACGGTTCTTCAGAAAACTACGAAGAGCTTCCAAAGATAATTAACGAAAAGCATTTTCATAGGTTACTAAACCTGATGCAGGGGCAGAAGATTATAATCGGAGGTAAGGGAATTGATGAAACAAATCAGATTGTCCCGACAATTCTTGAACTCATTAACTGGGAAAGCAGGATTATGGAGGAGGAAATCTTCGGCCCAATACTCCCTGTGATTGAGTATGAGGATATAAATGAGATTATAGAAAAGATAAACAGCCGCGCGAAGCCCTTAGCATTCTATTATTTTACCACCTCAAAAGAGATGGAGAAGAAAGTAGTAAAGAATATTTCTTTTGGTGGAGGTTGCATTAATGATACTATCATGCATCTGGCAACCTCTTATATGCCCTTTGGAGGTGTTGGGGACAGTGGTATGGGTGGATATCATGGAAAGTCAAGTTTTGATACCTTTTCCCATCATAAAAGTGTACTGAAGAAATCCTTATTGGTTGATATTCCACTTCGGTATCCGCCGTATAAGAACCATTTGAAGCTTATAAAGAAATTATTAAAGTAGAAGAACGAAAATTTAGAGCTCCTCTGCCAGAAGTGGAGATGGACTCATGAGAATGAGGTATCCTATGACGAAGATCAAATCAAACAATACAAAAGCGGTTTTATTTGCTATTATAGCAGCAGCTCTTTATGGAATTGGTTCCCCGGTTTCTAAGTTGCTATTAGAGGAGGTACCTCCGACTTTGATGGCAGCACTTTTATATCTAGGGGCTGGGATGGGTATGTTGGTGTTGAATCTAATCCACGGTCTGAAACATAAAAAGAGAGAAGAAGCAAAGATTACATCAAAGGAACTTCCCTATATTTTAGGAATGATAGTTCTTGATATCGCAGCCCCGGTACTACTTATGTTTGGATTGAGTCTGACGACTGCGGCAAATGCTTCCCTACTTAATAATTTCGAAATCGTTGCAACTTCTTTGATAGCATTATTTATTTTTAAGGAAGCTATCGGAAAAAGGATGTGGCTGGCTATCATTCTTATTACAACCTCAAGCTTTATTCTTACCGTAAAGGATTACAGCAGTTTTACCTTCTCCATAGGATCTGTTTTTGTGTTATTAGCCTGTATCTGTTGGGGATTTGAAAATAACTGTACCAGAATGTTATCGATGAAGGATCCAAGGCAGATTGTAGTTATCAAAGGATTTGGTTCCGGATGTGGTGCTCTTATCATCGCAATCATCACGAAGCAGTTAAGTTCAAATATATTATTCCTTTTACCTACCCTATTGTTGGGTTTTATTGCATATGGCTTAAGTATCTACTGCTATATCATAGCTCAGAGGGACCTTGGTGCTGCAAGAACCAGCTCTTATTATGCAGCAGCACCTTTTATCGGAGTTTTAATTTCTTGGTTAGCCTTCCGTGACAGAATTGGAATTAATTTTATAATCGCGTTGGCCTTTATGCTACTTGGAGCTTATTTCGCAATAACCGAGATGCACAAACATATGCATAACCATGAACAGTTAACCCATGATCATAAGCATAATCATGAGGATGGGCACCACAACCATATTCACGAGGATGGTTTCACCGGTGTACATTGTCATGTCCATACCCATGAAACCATGGTGCACACTCACTTACATACTCCCGATACCCATCATCATCATATTCATATGAAACAATTATAATACGATTGATCACCGGAAAAAGACCTTAGTTAATGTACTCTTCTCGGATAGAATTCATCTAACCAAGTAGGGTACTTCAGCTAAGGTCCTTTTTAAAAGCTTATTTATAATACTTTTCTGTTCAACTTCCTGCGATACATACCGATAATCATACATAATCCTGCAGCAGCCAATAAACCGAATATATTCGTTATATAATTGATACTTCTTGATATGGGATCCCTTGAGAAATTAGTAAATAAGTCAATGACATAATTCGTTATTATCTCACCGGGGATACACAGGAATAACCCGATACAGCTATAAAACCAGATACTTAGCTTTGATCTCTTGCGTAAAAAATACATAAACCAGAAAATGACCAACCAGGTAAGCGATACCGGGAGCCCGATACCCCAGAGCCACCCGGAGGCTTTCACTGAACCTGATACGATAAGCTCAAGGATACCTAGAAACGGCACGATGAGTATCGTTAGAAAACATAAACTATAGAGAATACCACGCTTTCTGTTTAGCAGTAATGGAAGCAGTAGTCCGGCCGCAAGAATGCATCCATCTAGTACAAGCAAAGACCAGGATAACGAATGGTTTACGGCTACATTAACAATGAAGCTGGTGCAGACTGCCAGAAATAAGGTGCCAGTTAAAATAGCCGCTATTAATTTGCCGAATTTATTCTCTTTACTGGCCACAAGCTTATCAGCATAATGAAGAGCCTTATCCAGCTCACAATCGGAATTAACTTGTAAACTCCTATGTTCTTCCCCCTCCAGTAATTCATTCACAGAAGTACCTAAAATATCTGCGATTGGCCTTAGCATACTAATATCCGGATACCCGGCTCCACGTTCCCATTTGGATACTGCTTTATCAGTAATACCTAATAAATCAGCAAGTTCTTTTTGCGTTAAATTTTTGTTTCTTCTTAAGTTACTGATATAATCCCCTATCTTTTTATTATCCATTATTCTCCCTTCCGCTGCTCTATGGCAGCATTCGCAGTCTGAGCTCTATCCCCTGCAATGAAATCCTGAACCAATATTATTCCAATCAATTGTAGATAGCAACCGACTTAACGTATAGAAGTAGGTAAACGTTCCGTAGAGTACCATTATTTACAGTAATTTTATCATGTTCTATGTCAATGGTAAATATTATTTTACTTTACCATGCATTTACTATCTGCTTGCTAAGATATCCTTAAAATGGTATATTTAGTTTATATTTGGCATGGCTTCAAAGCCGGATGATAATCAAACGGAGGAGGAACTACTATGAATTTTAACCCCAATAGCGGCTTTCTGTATGCAGTAGCTGTAATCGTCATTGTATTTGTTATTGTCCAGTCCTTGTTTTTTTTGATAAGGGCTTATCGTAGGGCAAAAGCAATCGGTATGGATATGGCTCAGGTCAGAAAGACTATCCTTTCTACCATGGTATTTACCATTGCTCCTGCAATCTCAATCCTGCTAGGTGTAATCACATTATCAAAGTTTCTCGGATTACCACTTCCGTGGATCCGGCTAAGTGTTATCGGAGCAATCACCTACGAGCTGCCGGCTGCTACCACAACGGCTAATGCCCTGAACGTATCCTTATCCGATACAATTATGGATCCTAAGGTGTATTCTGCAATCGCCTGGGTAATGACCTTGGGCATACTGCCAAGCATTGTACTTGTTCCAATTCTCTTAAAGAGGATTCAGAAAGGACTTTTGTCAATAAAGAATAAAGACAGTAAGTGGGGTGAATTATTCATTACAGCTATGTTTTTAGGAATGATTTCAGCATTCCTGGGTATGGTGTTCGCTGATTTACGTAGCGGCCTTGCCGGATGGATACCAATGTTTGTTCTACTGAGTTCTGCCTTTCTTATGGCTGTCTGCGGTATTTTGATTAAAATGTGTAAGATGAACTGGTTACAAAATTATGCCATGCCAATCAGTATGCTTGGCGCTATGACATTCGCAGCAGTTATTACACCGATGATAAAGTAGAGAGGAGGAATAGAGTATGAATAAGAAATCCTATGATCAGATGACTCATTTTTATGGCCAGATTTGGATTTGGACTGCTATTGTATTGCTTTTATGTGTTCCGGTATCTATCTGCATCTATTATAATGCTTGGCCCGGTTTTACTCCGGTACTGACGGGTCTCCTCGGTGTTGCACCGATTTTTTGGACAGTGGGAACCATTGAAGTTATCACCTTCACTCCAATGCTTGGAACCGGTGGATCTTATCTTGCCTTTATCACCGGTAATCTTACCAACCTGAAGGTACCCAGTGCTTTGAGTGCTATGGAAAATGCCAAGGTTAAATCCGGTACAGAGGAAGGAGAGATTATATCAACCATAGCAGTTGCAACCTCTTCCATTGTTACTACGGTAATCATAGCTGTCGGGGTATTATTATTGGCACAGCTAGCACCGATTATTAATTCTGAGGCACTGAAGCCGGCCTTTAACAATATACTTCCTGCTCTGTTTGGTGGACTGGCTGTAGTCTATGTCAGTAAGAACTGGAAGATAGCCATGGCACCATTATTTTTCATGATTATCTTGTTCCTGATTGTCCCTTCTCTATCCGGTTCAGTAGGTATTCTTGTTCCGGTAGGTGCATTGGTTTCTATCGGTGCAGCGCGAGTTCTCTATAAGAAGAGCAAGATTTAGAAGAAAGAGTAAAACATATTGGAGTGGATTAAGTTCACATTACATAGAAAAGCATGTAACATATGGGAAGTGGATTAAGCTCACATTACATAGATACATGGAAAGAAGGAAATCAGATGGGATTATACATAGGACTTGTCTTACTATTCACGATACTAATGTTTTTATTCCTGATTATTATCAGGGCTATCAACTTCCGGCCAAGAGAAGACGAGATTCCTGACAGAGAGAAACATAACCTTAACAGAGATAAAATTGTAAGTGACATGGTAGAAATGATACGTTGCAAGACTATATCCCATAGGGAGGAAAGCCAGGTAGACAGGCAAGAGTTTGATAAATTCATCAATCTCCTTGAGAACAGTTTTCCTAACCTTCACTCCGTGTGCCACCGCGATTTTGTTGGTAAAACAGGTATACTTTATCGCTGGAAAGGAAAATTCGATCAGAAACCGACGGTTCTGATGGCACATTATGATGTAGTCCCGATTGAGGTAAGTGGTTGGGCTAAGCCTGCCTTCGAAGGGATTATCGAGGATGAAACCATCTGGGGAAGAGGTACTCTTGATACCAAAGGAACTTTATGTGCGATACTGGAGGCTGCGGAGCATCTGATTACTATAAGCTTTGTACCGGAGCAGGATATATATTTTTCCTTCTCGGGTGAAGAGGAAATCGACGGAGATACCTGTGCTGATATCGTAAAGGAATTAGAAAGAAGAGGAGTAAAACCTGCACTGGTGCTCGATGAAGGAGGAGCAGTGGTAGAGAAAGTATTCCCCGGAGTGACGAAACCCTGTGCATTAATCGGTATTGGAGAAAAGGGTAGCGTTAATATGGAATTCTCCCTTGTCAGCCAGGGAGGTCATGCTTCAACACCTCCGATACATACCATTATAGGGACCTTAGCAGAGGCTGTTGTTAAGATGGAGAAGAAGCCTTTTTCTTCCCAATTGACCAAGCCAGTAGCTAAGATGTTTGATACTCTGGGTAGACATTCAAGTTTTGCATATCGGATCTTATTTGCGAATCTATGGTGCTTCAGACCTCTTCTTGATCTGATTTGTAAGCGGATGGGCGGAGAATTGAATGCGATGATGAGAACAACCTGTGCTTTTACACGAATGGAGGGCAGCGAGGCATTTAATGTACTTCCCGCGAAGGCAACCATAGGTGCCAATCTGCGATTAATTGGTGTGGATACGATGGAAACAGCAAAAGAATATCTAAGTAAGGTTATTGATAATAATAGGATAAAGATTGCTGTCGTGAATGGTATGAACCCTTCCTTATGCTCGGATACAGACTGTGAAGAATGGAATAAACTAAGATTGATCATACATAAAAACTGGCCTGAAGCAATTGTATCACCTTATATGATGATGGCTTGCAGTGATTCAAGACATTATTGCAAAATCACGGATCATGTCTATCGGTTTTCTGCCATGGAGCTGACCAAAGAGGAGCGAGGAATGATACATGGGCATAATGAGAGAATACGGATTGATACCTTGATAAAAACTGTGGAATTTTATGTTAGTTTCATGAAAGTATGTTAAATAATTAAGTATCAGATTATTTAATTTAAGACACATAGTTAGATAGATAAGCAAGCTTTTTTCTAAAAGAGCGAAAATGAAGATCTTCATGAACTAAGTTTGCAGGATTTGATGGAAGGAATGGTTATTAACATGAAAAGACTTATTTTAGTTACTTCACCACCGGCAAGTGGTAAGACTTTTATATCAAAGCAATTAGCCAAAACTTTAAAGCATGTAGTATATCTGGATAAAGATACTTTAATTATGCTATCGAAACAAATTTATAAGGTGGCTGGTCAACCTTATAACCGTGACTCAGAGTTCTTTGAAGAGAATATTCGTGATTTTGAATATGAGACGGTAGTAGCACTAGCACTGGAAGCGTTGGAATATGATGATATTGTACTGATTAATGCTCCATTTACAGAGGAAATCAGGGACATCAATTATATTAACAAACTTAAGACAAACCTGAAAGACAAGAATGCAAGATTGGTGGTTGTCTGGGTAGAAACCAGCATTGAAGTATGCAGGCAAAGAATGATAGCAAGAAATTCTGACCGAGATGCATGGAAGCTGGCAAACTGGGATGAATATATCGCAAGTTGTAATTTTAACATCCCAACAACTCTTGATGATCCAAAAGTAATTGATGATCTGTTGATCTTTAAGAATTCTACAAATCAAGAATTTGAAGAATCGCTGAAGAATATTGTGGATATCCTTGAAACTCCGTGATTTATAGAGCTTAGACTTACTTGCAGCAGAGAAAGGGTTTTGATATGAAAACCCTGATTTAGAGATGAGATACAGAAAGAAAGACCAAGCATGATTAATAATGTCTTGGTCTTTCCTATGTACCCTGTCCGCTGTCTTTGAGTTATTCAGCAGAAAATTTCTTTTGTAACAGGGTATGCTTGTCCTTATACATTAATGTATCAATATAATTCAGAAAATCCTGGCCGCTTATCTTCGCATCTCTGGGATATAGATCGGCACCAATACTAAAATCAATCTTATAGGGCAATGCTTTCGTCTTATTAAATTGCTGTACATTACGTTTTAAATCAATTATGGTCTTGTCAAGTTCAGAGCGGGATTTCACTTCAAGCAAAATAACAAATTCATCACCACCGAATCTGGATAGAAAAGCTTTGTTACGGAAGGTCTTCTGTAAGAGTTGTGAGGCATGCTTTAAAGCTTCGTCACCGGCATAATGTCCATAATGATCATTGATATGTTTGAAGGAATTCAGATCCAGCATAATTCCTGCAATACATAATTTGTTTTTCGAAATGAGATCCTGTAAGTAATAATCAAGCTGTCTGCGGTTGAACAGTCCAGTTAAATAATCCATATACATCTGCTCATTCTGGATATTCATGAATATAATCAATAAGGATAACGTCATACCAACCCATATGATTGACACTCCGTAAAATGCTAATTGAATGGCAGCTCCTGCAACTGGCGGTACGGTGAAGGTTAAAAATGTGAGAAAAAACGGGCCTTGAATTCGTTTGCGATTTAATGAAACATAAACAATGGTATAAGCTACATAAACAAAACTAAGGATTGGCAAAATAAAAAAGTAGGGCCCGCGATGATAAACATTGTTATAATCATAGTAATAATAGTAATTTCCGAAAATACTAAGTATTGTGAAAAGCGTATTTATTATAACAGGGATAGACAACGGCAACATTAATTTTTTGATTCGTTCTAAGCTATGGTTAATCTGATAATCCACATAAAAGGACCAGATACTGCAGATGATAGGTTGCAGCAAAAAGTAACCGGTTGATGAAATTAATAAAATCATATTTGCCAAGGCTGATGTATCACCATCAAGAGTCCAAACAAATGCATCAAAAAAAAGAATCTGAGCTGTCAAAAGCATCAATGTTAAAAAAAGCTTGTGCTCCGGTAATTTTATGTTAATTTTACGGCGCATATTCCCGTAAATAAGTAAAATGATAACAAGAGCTATGACATTAATCTCAATATATAAAAAATCTTTTATTGCAACCACCTCCGAAGTAGAGCTAATTATCCATATATTATTTGTAAATAGTCCAATATGCCTACATATTAACATGATTTGGATAAAAGAACAATAGATTCTCATTATATTACAGTTTTTTATTAGAATTATTTCATAAATCACTTGATAAAAAAAATATTAAGATATATGAAGGAATATGAAAGGACTATTTTTGATGTAAGAATCGTTTTAGGACTGGAGTATTGGTTGGATTTGTACAGTTTTTATGAGATTAGAACCTCTGACTAATATTGAAAAAATTGATATTAATCAGAAAAACTGGGATGGAAAATATTATAAAATTATTAATTGACAAATAATTAACAAAGGTATAAAATAATACACAATTATTGTAATAATTAAATAATATCTCTGGGGAGGGAATACATTGAGAATCAGCGAAGCAAAGGATTGTATCAAGGAATTATATTTAAACACCAACAGTGTAACAGCATTAATCAGCGAAAGAGGTATCGGCAAGACCTCCGCATATAAGCAATGCTCTGATGAATTAGGTATTGGTTATATCAACTTATATGCAGCAGCACTGGAAGGTCCGGATTTTATGGGTTTGCCGGATAAGGACAGGGAACATGGTGTTACAGTATATCTTGCTCCTCAGTTTCTTCCTACCAGGCAAGCAATTAATATGGGAATGTATCCGAAGAAAGGAATCCTTGTTTTGGAGGAGATTAATAGAGTTCCCAGTGATACGGTTTCAGTATTATATCCCTTATTGTTGGAGAAAAAGATTAACGGTCATGATATTGCACCCGGATGGGCAATCGGGGTTACGATGAATCCGGATACAATGAATTATCTGGTTAATTCCTTGGATGATGCAATGATTGACCGATTTATTTCCATAGAAGTTACTGCGGACATAGAGGATTATATCGAATACTCACTAAGCAACCATCCGAATGATGATGTTCTGGCCTATCTTCAGGCATGTCCGGATATGCTTCTTGTAACAAAAAAGGCAGCGGATTCTACTGCATTATCCAAATATCCGACACCAAGAGGATGGACAAAAGTTCAGGAATTGATGAATCAATGTAAGCTAGATGATAGGTTGATGAGAGAGCTGATAGCCGGAATAGTAGGAACCCAGGCTGCTGCATCCTTCTATGGATATCAAAAGCATAGGGACATCAGGATCCCTTCAACCAAGGTACTTCTTGAGAACTATAGCGAAGTAAAATCCGATATTCAGAATCTAGTTCTGAATAAACATATTGATATTTTGAATTACGTAATAAAAAAAGTGGTTACAAGCTTTGAGTTATCTGATGAACAGCTTCAGAACCTGGAGGAGTTTCTTACAGACCTTCCTCAGGAATTACAGGTATTGTTCTTTAAATATCTTTCTGTTAAACGTTCAGGAGAGCTGGATGCTTTAACTGAGAGGTCAAAGATTTTTGAGAATATCAGTGATATCATTATCGATATCATCAGTGCAGATAACTAATTATAATTATGTATTTGCATTTGTATCAGATTAAACAATGAATAGGTAGTGTGGGGGGGATTATTATGAATATCAAAGATGTTATTATGAAGCTTTTGATAGAGCAGCCCTTTTATGGTTATGTAGCATCATCAATAACCTTCATGGAGACAGAAAAGATTGCAACGATTAAGATGGCCTCGATACCCGAGCTGATCGTTTCCTATAATCCGGCATGGTTTCAAAGTTTGTCAAACATTCAGAAGATGGGAGTAGTACTTCATGAATTGTTGCATGTAATTTTACTGCACCAATATAGGAGGGAAAATCGTCAAATATTACTGTGGTCAGTAGCATGCGATATGGCCGTAGGAGAGATGCTTCCACAAAAATATATCGCGCCCGATGCTGTTACTGTTGACCGAATAGCTGCAAAATTGAAGAGAACGATGGAACACAATAAAAATGCGGAGTATTATTATACTTTAATTACTGATGTGGACGATACGATATCCTTTACAACCGTCGAAGGAGACAGTATTCTGATTTTTGAAGGAGAAAGTAACCTTAAAGTTCAGAAGATCTCTGAGGAGAATGCGACAGCGGCGGAGATCAATGCATTTAAGAGCAATCTTTCACAGACCATCTCGGAGGCTAAATCAGATGGTGAGATCCCTATCGGCTTGGAAGACCGGGTGAATGAGGTCTATAAGGATTTTCAGATGGATTGGAGAGTAATACTAAAGCGTTTCCTCACAGGTAGGGGAAGAATGATTACCCGCAAATCGTATAAGAGACAATCCAGAAGATATGAAGAGCTTCCCGGAACAAAACGTAGTATAGGAGTGGATGCGCTGATTGCAATTGATGAAAGTGGGTCTATTTCTGATTCCTTAGTACAATCCTTTTATCAAGAATTGAAAGAAATTAATAAAATAACAGGAACTTCTATGATCGTTACCCGTTTTGATACGGGTTGTACCAATCCAGTACCATTAAATTCCTTTGTAGTAGAAAGCAAACGAATGAAAAGAGGTGGTACTGATTTCCGTCCGGTATTTCAATTGGCGGATGATCAGAAGATACCTTTGGTAATAATTTTTACAGACGGAGATGGGGAAGCACCGTCAAGTGCAAACCAGAATACGTTATGGGTACTAACAAAGAATTCAAAAAAACCGGCTACCTTCGGGTACTTTCTCGAGTTTGCGGGGTGATCATATGACAATCCAATATTCTATTGTTGGTGGACAATTACATCTTGAGAAGAAAGTATTTACAAAGGAAATGTTAATGTCGGACAGTCCACTTAAGATATTAATGAAAGTAGAAGCGGGAAAAGATATAAAATCGCCTAAAATTATAAAAGCAAACCAGACAGTTATCATCGACTATAATGATGCTTCTGATATTCTTTTAGATGAAAAGTTTTATGATCTTTTAAAAAAATTGAAAGCAAAATATCAAGAAAAGGTAACTGGCAGGGTAGTAATCCGAATTACGGCACTCACTTCTTATCATATTATATTAGATCTTAATACTGAAGATGGGCGTATTGTATATGAATAATTAGAATATAATCAAAAAGCTGTTGGAAGAGTAATACTTCCAACAGCTTTCTATTTATGATTGACAGGATTGAATTTTTAGGATATAATAAGTAATTAACTGTGTTAAATATATGGCTAGCATAATAATCCAATATAACTTTAGCACAGATTCAACTAGATGTCAATACCCCTTTTTAAAATTAATCAGAAAGGATAGAATTTTCTATGGACAATCAATTTATGTTCTTACCAGTTATGTTACAGAACCGCCAGACAATTACAGCTTTACTAAAATGCAATGAAGTTTCAGCCAGATTCGGGTTGCAGCTTTCGGAGACTGAGATTGACGAACTGATTGAAAACAGAAGAGAAACACTGGAACGCTGTGGTCGGATAGAGTTTGGAGGTGGTGTAATTCAGAAAATCATTATGGAGTTTTTCGATTCTCCTTTTCTTTATCAGGATAATTACGTGGGTACTCTAATGGAACTGCAAGAATGTTTTTACTATTTTAAGAATGAATCTCTCGAGACCTTATCTGACGATGAATTAATCAAATTAATGAAGAAATACTTTGATGATGTATGTCAGGGTTCCGTGGAATATCTCCAGACTACAATACTTGAGAACTATTGCAGGGATCAACGGTACGATAATAAGGTATATAGGGATATAGATGGTTATGAAGATAATTATATTAATTTCTACGATTGGGGTGGGGAGGAATAAAGATGTTTCAAGTAGAAAAAAGTCATTTAATTGATGAGAATAAATTAGATCAAAGGTTTTATTTCCAGTCATTCTTCCAGGAAGCCTGTAGTTTGGGATTGCTTTCTGAAGCTCAGATACAAAGAATACAAATGGAGCTTATTGACTTGATGGGAAAGGAAGTAGAACGATATTCAAATGATGAAAGCAGCTCCATCCGAGTCGAGAAAGCTCAGGAACTATTACAATCAATTACCTATAGCATAGGACATTTTTTAAAAGTCACCACAGATGTGACACAAAGTCTTGATATATTAAAAGTTGAAAAGATTTCAGATCTCTATTATAAAGGGATGAAAGCAGTTTCTGATAGTAAATCAAAGGCTGAGCTGCTTTTAAAGAATCTGCAGAGGAATAGTCTGAAGCTTCACAATTATGCTTATCAGGACACTATTTTTACTGCTTTACCGGAATTCTTCCATAATTATAATATTGAGTTTGGAGCACATGATATTCCAGCAAGCATCGATTACCCAATAAACGAGATGAGTACGGAGTTGATGGGAGTGGAATATATCTGCGATTATCTAGAAAGACTTACAATGGAAGACGGTTTACTTAGGAATTTTACTGAAGCCAAGATTAACCTTCTGTTGAGAGGGTTTGATTCAGAAGCAGAGCATCTGTTATTCAATATCTTTGAACTGGTTTTAAACAATGCTTTGGGCTGCATCTTACTTAGCAAGAGCAGCAAAGAACTCCATATCTCCCAGGAAGAATGCCAGTGGCTGCAGGAAAAGCTAATCAAAGCTGATTATCAGGAGCTGCAGATAAAACTACTGGAAGCTTGCGATGAGCTCAGCCTGGAACTGAAACTGGAGGAGGGACCTGCTGATTATATGAAAGCAGCTATTACTATGGTTGCGAGAAGGTTGATGAATAATCTGAAAACTAACACGTTGAATAAGCTTTTTATTTCCATGGAGGTCAGACAGCAGGAGGAATACTTTGAAGACCGTATCTCTATGGAGGACGATAAATTAAGAGAACTGATCGAATTACTAAGAAATTACGATAATACTACAGATAAAATTGCATTAATGAAAGAACATATTCAAAGCACAGCTGATTTAATTGAACTGCTTGAGGAAAGCTTCTACGAGGAAGAGTACAGTGAAGTACTTGCTTCCTTAACAGAGGATGAAAAATCTATTTTACGAAAAAGTATCTTGTTGGAATACGGGCAGGGACACACACAAGATTTCGATCCTCAGACAGAATGGCAGAGGCTCTTGTTCCTATAACAGGAATGCAATACCAAAGTCTATTGAAAAGTATTGATTTTGGAGGTGTAGCTATGAGTATCAAAGATATCATTCTAATACTATTAAGTTATGCATTGGGTTGCTTTGCTACAGGCTATTATTATGTCCGTCTATTCTATAAAAAGGATATCAGAGCAGTAGGTACCAAAGTAACCGGTGCCTTCAATGTCAGCCAATTATGCGGGAAGAAAGGTTTTATCATAACCTTCCTCGGGGATTCACTAAAGGGTGTATTGATTGTCCTACTATGCCGTGTATTCGTTATCGATGATATTGTTATATTAATATGTATATTAATGGTTATCCTAGGTCATATCTTCCCGATACAATTAAATTTTAAGGGTGGAAAGGGCCTATCAACTGCCTTAGGAGCCTTCCTTGCCTACTATCCGCCGATCGTAATCCTTTGGTTAATTACATTTTTAATAATCTTGCCGCTAATCCGTAGATATACGATAACCTGTCTATTTGCTTTGCTGTTTTTACCACTGGAACTTTTTATTGCAGATTTTCCGTTACGGGTTATTCTGTTCTTCCTCTTTTATGCTACGATAATTCTCGTTACTTGTAGGAGTAATCTGAAGGATTACATCAAGGAGAGGGCATATCAAGGTTCACAAAGAAAGAAGAAAAATGATCTATAAGCTATCGCCGGAGGTTATCAGTAGAATGATATCCGTGAGCTTCAGTGGTTTAACAGGAGAATATGCAAGGAATGTTGATGAACATATGGAGGAAATTCTGTTATGAATACATTTATTTTCGACCTTGACGGTACCTTATTACCGATGCCTAATCAGGAATTATTCCTTGAGTCATATTTTAAAGCCTTATCTAAAAAAGCCGTTTCCCATGGATTAGATCCTCAGATATTGATAAAAGCAGTCTGGACCTCCACTGGTGAAATGATTAAAAATGATGGTACCATGACGAATGAGGAACGGTTCTGGCAGAAGTTCTGCAACCTTATGGGAGAAGAAGCGCGTAGTCTTGAGACAGTATTCGATCATTTTTACCGGAATGAATTCTCAGATGCAAAGGACACAACTTTCCTTCATCCGCATGCCGGTGAGTGCATCCGACTATTGAAGGAGAAAGGATATCAGGTCGTTTTGGCTACGAACCCGTTGTTTCCAAGAGTTGCTACACTAACTCGAATGCAATGGGCAGGGCTTAATCCGGAGGATTTCTTACTGATTACCACTTACGAGAGCAGCTCTTATGCTAAACCAAATCTTGAATATTATAAGGAAATTCTTAAAAATATTGGAAAAGCACCACAGGAATGTATCATGATCGGTAACGATGTGAGAGAAGATATGTGTGCTGCGCGTCTTGGAATGGATACCTACCTGCTGAAGGATTGTTTAATCTGTCCGGAGGAAGAGGATATTACAATTTATAGTCAGGGAGATTTCGATCACTTGTTGGAGATGATTCAAGGGCTTCCTGATAGTAATGAAAAATGAATTCTTTATCATACAAATGAACAGGAATATAATAACTCTAATAAAAAATTAGTGTTTACAACGGAATATAAGAAGGCTGAGCCGCCTCTTTGGATTGAGGAATAATCCAAAGAGAGCGGCTCAAGTTCCATTAAATGCACTTTTTTAGTAATATAGTATAAATACCGGGAGCAGAGCAACCCAAACCAGATGGGTCAGATTTACGAAGGAATATATGCTTAAAGATATATTCACCGCTATGTTTGAGACTTTCAGCTGGGTATCATCAGCATCTCGGATACTTCTATAAATATAGATCAGCAGTACCGCTGGAAGAACCACCTTCAGTAAAAGGCTTATGAAAGGACTTTGTACAGCTTTTACCATCAATAGGTTCACTTCTTCAAAATATCCTGTCTGCAATAATAACAATGTAAATATAATATCCGTAACATTTAATAGATATAAAAGAATGAATTTCTTTTTTATCGTTTCAATATTGTATTTTTTAATAAATGCTATCATCAATACACCTCCTTGGCAAAATTATTGCCCAAAAAATAGGAGATAAACAAAGCAATATACAATATATGAAAAAAACGGAAGAATGGGATTGATCTACCGGTTATTTTTAAATAGCTTTAGAAAAATATCTTCAACTAATATTAAGTAATTTTAATGCAGCCTGTGGTTTGGCTGTATTTTTTTTGCGCATATAGGATGGGAAATATGTTCCAGATATCCCACATAGTGAATAATCTGTATTTAAATGCATATAATGATAGTATATGGCAAGTCCAAATAATATATACTCCCAACAGACAAAATATAAATTTGCCCAAGATAAATCTTATAAAAAACCATAGATTCAATACAAAGGTAAATCTGAAAGGAGAAAGAATGAATAAGATTAGAAAGATTTTGGGCATAGTTATAGTATTTGCTATGGTTATGGCTTTATTGCCTTCCATGGCATTGGCACAATCAGAAGAATTCCATACAGATGAGGTTAATTCCTTACGGACTTTTCTAAATACTCCTTCGAAGATTCCGGGTAAGACGAATGGTCAGGCAATTAGCTCTGGCTATAATTCGAGTCATCCGGAAACATGGGACGGCATAATATGGACTAATACAAATCCAAAGCGTGTGAATAAAATCGGATATTATGGTGAATGGGCCAATAAATTACTAACGGGAACTTTAGATCTTAGTAATATGTCTGAACTTGAGTATCTAGACTGTCCCAATAACCGACTTACTCAACTGATTACAACAAATGATACCAAGTTATTGTATGTCGATTGTACACACAATCGACTAACCAACGTGAGATATGATATGTATAATGGGCATGTTGAATTTAGTGCAGTCGGAAAGGGATACGTCGGTTTTTATACGTTTCGTCCCGGTGAATCCGATGAAATTAAGGTTTGCGGTGTACCGGAACCGAAAGCGGGATATTATTTTGATGGCTACGGAAATTATGAGGAACTTCGTGATCCTGAAAGAATGACAATTACTTTAGATTTAAGGGACACCTTACATGACGTTAGTTTAGATTTTAGACATATAGACGAAGAATATGTATACACGATAACCTTTGATCTTAACGGAGGTGAGTTGCGAGGTGGAGGCGAGCTAGAACAAGAGGTCGCACACAATGGATCAGCGGAAGCTCCGATAACATCTAGAGAAGGTCAATATTTCATGGGTTGGGAAGGTAGGTACCAAGAGGTACGAGAAGATGCAACCGTAGTGGCAAAATGGGCACCTAACGGAGCTACTTTGACTCCGCCCCCTAAACCGGAAGACAAACCCACTTCAGTTCCTGTCGCTGCACCCACTTACTACACAGTGAAATTTGATCCAAATGGTGGGGCACGAACCGGTGGTGGAGATTTAACGCAGAGGATTCTCGCAACAGCAGATGCGTTACTTCCGGTCGTTGAATTCAATGGTCATGAGTTCGCTGGTTGGGATGGTACCTGTACTAGAGTTACTTCAGATATTACCTTGAAAGCGATTTGGAAAGAATATCACGAAGTAAAATTCGATATGAATGGTGGTATCCAGAGCGGTGGAGGTGATTTAGTCCAATCAGTAGAGTATGGTAAAGCAGCCGTTGCTCCTGTTGTGGAACGCTATGGCTATACCTTTGGTGGATGGAGCAAATCCTTTGATAAAGTGACTGAGAATATTACAGTTTATGCAATCTGGGATCGGAAGCCGGATGTAGCTGAAGCGGCAACCTACAGAGTTATCTATGACATGAACGGAGGCACCGGAACTGCTCCTGTTGATACGAATGAATATCAGGAAGGTGAAATGGCAATATTAGCAGATGGAGCCGGACTGTCCATGGAAGGTTATGCATTTGTAGGATGGTCCTATGAAACAGACGGTTTTGCTCTTGATGAAGAGGAAATCTGGCTCGAGAATAGTGATGCAATCTTATATGCGGTTTGGGAAGCTGTCGATGAACCGGAACCCACTGTAATACCGACGGGTGAAGAGGATGTTGATGAGACTGGCGATGCAGATGATGGAACGGATCATACTGGAGAGGTTACTGACATTCCTAAGACAGGTGTTGCTACCGGCATCTTTGTTGGAGTAATCATGTTACTTTTTGGTTTGGGTATTGTAGCCTTTGAAATAGTAAAAAGGCATAGAATACGTAAATTCCAATCATAATAAGAGATAACAGAGATACCCTTTATAGATGAGGATGGGCAGTTGAATGCAAAATCATTCGACCGTCCCATCCTTATTTGCTTTCCTACCTGTACAAAGAAACTTATGTTGGTGTATAATAGGGATGGGATGAATTGGTAAAGATCACAGGCGAAGGAGAGTGTATATGGAAGAGGAAAAGCGTTTCGCAGTATTAATTGATGCAGATAATGTATCTGCAAAATATATTAAGTATATTCTTGATGAATTAACGAATTATGGTGTTGCTACTTATAAGAGGATCTATGGGGATTGGACAAAACCCAGTGCTACCTCCTGGAAGGATGTTCTCCTGGAGAATTCCGTAACTCCGATCCAGCAGTACAGCTATACGGTCGGAAAGAATGCAACTGATTCAGCGATGATAATAGATGCTATGGATATTCTGTACTCCGGCAATGTTGAAGGCTTCTGCATTGTATCAAGTGACAGCGATTTTACAAAGCTGGCTTCCAGACTTCGTGAATCAGGTATGCAGATTGTTGGTATGGGGGAAAAGAAAACACCGAAGCCCTTCATAGCAGCCTGCAACCAATTTAAATATTTGGACGTGCTGTTTGAGTCTGAGAAGAAAAGCATGGAAATGGAAGAAAATAAGGAAGTTACAACAAACAAAGGAAAGAGTAAAAAGGCTGTTTCAGTAATAGAGAAAGAGAAAGAGACAGAGCATAGTAAGATTGCTAAGAATCCTGTGGCTCAGGAAAATATTGATTCAGTTAAAAACATGACAGATCTTAGCGTTATTAAGACAGCTATCTTAAAAATGATGAACGAGGTTGATGAAGAAGATCAACGCATGAATATGGGAGAACTAGGTAGCAGGCTAGTGAAAAGATATCCGGATTTTGATGTGCGTAATTACGGAGATACCAAATTATCAAAGTTCTTAAAGAAATTTGATTTTCTTGAGATAAACACCAATGGTAAGGGTGGTAGTTCCATGTGGGTATCGTTGAAGGCAAATGTGGATCAACCAGCTGAAATCAAAGTGCAAGCGATGCCGGCAAGACGAAGAACTACTTATAAGAAAGCAGCAAAGAATAAAAATGAAGCACATCATAATTAATAATGCACCGATTGAACTAGAGAAAAAAAGAATTAAGAATATGTATCTGAAGATATTGCCACCGGATGGCCGGGTTTATATTACAGCACCAATCCGCATGAGTGAAGAGGAAATCCGTAGATTTGTTATGTCAAAACTTGATTGGATAGAACAGCAGCAGGAAAAAATAAAACAAAGACATACTCATCAGGAATTAAACTATATGACAGGTGAAGAGATCTATCTATGGGGACAAAGATATGTATTAGAGGTAATTCCGCTGACAGGACACTCAAAAATCAGACTGGACGGGGATTATCTTTATTTGTACACGAAGGAAGACAGTTCCTTAGATCAGAGGAAACATAGTATTAATACCTTTTATAAAAAGGAACTGCTGGAGCATATTCCACAATTGCTCATAAAATGGGAGAGAATCATTGGAGTTAAAGCCAATGGATTCGCAATCCGGGATATGAAGACCCGTTGGGGTACTTGTAATATCCGTACGAAGAAGATAACCTTAAGTCTTCAGCTGGCGAAAAAACATCCCAAATGCCTTGAATACGTGGTCGTCCATGAATTGGTGCACCTTCTGGAGAAAAGCCACAACTATGTGTTTAAAGCATATTTGGACAAGTTCCTGCCGGATTGGAGAAATAGTAAGAAGGAATTGAATGGGATGACCATATCTTAAGATATTTGTAAGATTTCTATCAATTGAAATGAAAGTATTGCTATGTACAATACACTCAGGCTTTCGGAAAGAGGAAGGAACATGGGGAGAGAAAGAATCTTAGTGGTAGATGATGACAGGGAGATCGTGAAAGCAATTGAATTGCTGTTGAAGCGGGAAGACTATGAGGTAGTGAAGGCTTATGATGGAATGGCAGCGATGGAGATGTTGGTTAGCAATAGCATCCATCTAATTCTTCTTGATATCATGATGCCGAAACTAGATGGACTTTCAGCGACGATGAAAATACGAGAGAAAAAGAATATCCCTATCATCCTACTTTCAGCAAAATCGGAGGACAGTGATAAAATACTTGGGTTATCTATGGGTGCAGACGATTATATCACGAAGCCCTTCAACCCACAGGAATTGATTGCCAGAGTAAAAAGCCACCTTAGAAGGTATATGCTTCTAGGAGATGTTGGCAGTAGAAAGAATTCTGATCAGATCCTGTTAGGTGGATTGCTCCTGGATACTGAAGCGAAGCAGCTTAAGGTGGATGGAGAACCCGTGAAGCTGACCGCTACCGAATATAAGATTCTGGAGCTTTTGATGAGTAATGCTGGTATCGTATTCTCTGCAGAGGATATTTATGAAAAGGTGTGGAATGAACCTGCCTACTCCATAGAGAATACGGTTATGGTTCATATCAGACGTATCCGTGAAAAGATCGAAATCAATCCGAAAGAACCAAATTATTTGAAGGTGGTGTGGGGTATTGGGTACAAAATGGAGAAGCTTTCGTACAAATAAAGTGACAAAGATGGTAACATTTGTCTTGGCAGTAATCTCGCTAAGTGCTGCTGTATTGGTGTTCCAACTTTCCAGATTACAAGGGATTGATTTCAGATGTCTCTCTGATAAGAATTATCTTGATAGTGATGCTGTCACAGAAGATATTAATGATGAGATTAATATCCTGATGGATGCGATAAAAAATGGTCAGGAACCGGAGGAGGTTTCCTATCTTTATTATCTTAACAATGGAAGAAAAAAAATATCGAACACAGATCAACAAGATCTTGGGTTTTTTAAAAATGCAGGAGATGTCTATATCAGTTTTGAAAATGGCAATAGGAGCATAGGATCAAAAGGACCAGTTCTGGAATTTAATGAATATATTCCTAGAGCTTATAAGGGTTATTTTGCATTTCCTAAGGAGTACTTTACCCAGAAACAATATCATTGGGACTTGGGAAGAGAGAGGTTAATAAAGTTCTTTGGAATTGCTGCAGCTCTTACTGTGATAGGCCTGTTGTTATTTATACTGGTCATAGCGGTAACCGGTAGAAGCGGGAGGGATAGAGAGTTACATTTACGTAAACTTGATAAAGTATATTCTGATATTATATTACTAACGATAGCACTTTTTCTATGGTTTTTAATATCTAGAGTGAAGAGCATTTTTTCTGATGAATCACAGATTGGTTTTCGAATCAATTTTGACAATGACATTATTGTATATACGGATTTTAATGGGCAGTTTCTGCCATCGGTTATCTTTTTTATAACTCTTTTCTCTGCTATGCTAACGGTAATTCTGATCCTTTTCTTATCCCTGGTTCGGAAATATAAGGCAGGTATTCTATTGAAGCATAATTTCCTGTACAAAATTTGCATTAAGCTTTATCGGGTGTTCAGCGACATATATAAATATCTCTTCTACGGGGATCTGTTTCGTGGGGCACCACCAACGAAAACACTGTATTACAGGCAGCTAATACTTGTTATATCAGTAACTACGATGTTGGTTCTTGGATTAGGATTTGCTTATTTGGAGAATCCCTTATATTTGTTTCCTATGGTACTTGGTATTGCAGTGAGCTTTTGGTATACCGTAGGCAACAAGAAGATATACAACGATATCGAGAATAATATCCAGCTAAGCATGAGTGAACAGTTGAAAGCAGAACGAATGAAGATTGCTCTGATTACTAACGTATCTCATGATTTAAAAACGCCACTGACCTCCATCATCAGTTATGTCGACCTTCTATCAAAAGAAGAGGGACTGACAGAGACAGCTGACGATTATATCAAGATACTTCAGGCTAAATCGGAACGGCTTAAGAATATTGTTACAGACCTTTTTGAACTTGCTAAAAGCACTAGTGGAGATGTAACACTGGATTATGATGAACTGGATTTGAAAAGGTTGATGGAGCAGATGTTGGCAGAAATGGATGATAAGATAACAGCTTCAGGACTTCAATTTAAAATGAATCTTCCAGAGACACAGGTTACTGTCAAAACAGATGGAAAAAGACTTTATCGGGTGTTCCAAAATGTGATAGACAATGCAATCAAATATTCCATGAAAGGTACCAGAGTGTATGTGGATTTGGAAGCAAAGAATGGGAAAGCTCTCGCTACCATCAAGAATATTGCAAATTATGAGATGGATTTTACCTCAGAAGATATCCTACAAAGGTTTGTCCGTGGTGATCAAGCTAGAACGGAAGATGGCAGCGGCCTTGGACTGTCCATTGCAGAGAGTTTTACTAAGGTAAGTGGTGGAGATTTTGAAGTAGAGATCGATGGTGATTTATTTAAAGCGATGATCAGTTTCCCTATGGTATAAGTCTTCCTATAATAAAAATGCCCCTTTCTATGGATGTTTCCATAGATGATTGCGAAACTTATTCTTATAGAATTTTCCATACAATTGATACAAATTCCTTCGCTCCATGCTGATTCCGCGCAAATTTCGCTCAGGTACTGTATCAATTGCTTGGAAAGTTGCCATAGTTTTTGAGTTTCGCAATTATCTAGGATGTTCTCCGTAATGAAAGGGGTATTTTCTATATTTTATGTTTTCTGTTGTACATATCTTTATCTGCCCGTTTTACCGTATCATATATGGTCGTGTCAATAGTATCGTCATAAGTAGCATAACCGATTGTTAAAGTGAACTGATAAGGATTATCTTCATTTGTTTTCGCACATTCTATCTGGAATTCCTTGATTAAGGAATCTATATTCTCCTGTTTCAGATCATATTGAATGCTGACAAATTCATCTCCACCAATTCTGTACACCCGCCTTCCAAAAACCTTTAATAGGCATTGACTGCAAAGAACAATAGCCTCGTCTCCGGCATGATGACCGTACGTATCATTAATGGACTTCATGTTGTCCATATCCGCTACAAAGATGGTAATATTTCTTTCAAAAGACACCTTATCCATATCTCTGGCATAAGAAACCCTATTTCTACAATTGGTCAGCAGATCCCTGGTAGCTAGGAATTTATAATGCTTAGCGGTTTCACTCAGCTTAAAGATATCAGCTATCTTACGGAGTGAGTCCCATGAGAGAATACCAATGAATATCATAAATCCAGTCTGCACGAAGACTCCGTTATTCGTACCATGGGTCCGGTTGGTAAGAAACTCTATGATGCCAAACAGGAACAAGATGAAAGAAGCGATAGTAAAAACTTTGATTTCCTTATTGTTATAATGAAAAACCTCTAGTAGTAAGATTATCAAAATACATCCAAATAAAAAGAGCATCTCATTTTGGACAATGGTAGAACTTTCATGAAAATCCACGATGTTAAAAACCTGAAGAAGGATTAAGACAAAGGCAGTAATAATGAAAATGTAAGCCATTATTGTAATCGTGTTTTTATAATGAAAATTAATAAGGTAGTTAATATAGATGATAATCGGAATAGGAAATGTCATCAGTGTTAAGTATGTCAAAGCAGAAATGACATGCTCATTGGATATAAACAACTGTGTTAGGTTGCTTTCCATAATCAGCCAGATGGAACAAAGTACGGTAAACCATCCTAAGTATAAGGAAGATTTATTAATCGCAATAAGCTGTCTAAAAAATAGATAGACTAATATGATGATAATCCCCATGATCAGGGTAATGCATGCCAGTAGTAAGCTTAATCCGGCCTCCCGGAGACTGTGCATCAAAAGAGCAGCCTTATCTCCAGCATGTACTTCGGTTATTTTACCTGAATAATCTTTATATGCTGAGGAGTAGGTAATCGTGATGTTCTTGCCTTCAGAATAAGGAGGAAGCTGAATCATATCCCAGACACTATCCGTGGGAACATCAAACCAATCATCGGAGGGTTCATTATATCGGAAGTATATCAGTTTACCATCCACGTATACTTCAATATTCTGGTGGGTTGTCAATATACTTAAATTCGTAAGAAACTTTAGATCCGTAGGTATGGTACGACTTATATTTACCTTTTGATGCGGTTTGGCATCTAACTTAATTGGAAGTGAAATCTGATAGGTTTGACCCTGATCGTTCATGTAGGACCAGCCTGTATTTAGTGTATAAAAACGTTCGTCTTTAAAGGCGATGTTCGCATGATTCTTAAAACTTAGGATTATTACGATTACTATTTCTAACAATACCAACAAGTAAAAGAGCTTCTTACTTGCTTTATCAAAACGTTCGAACATAAGGAGTACCTCCTTTCTTACGGATACAAGTTAAATCCTAGAATTTATGACATTAGCCCAAGGAATGAAGCGAAATACATTGGTAATGGGCGGATTTAACATATTTTATCGAATCTGAATTATAAGAATATTATAACATAATTATAATTTCTTTTCACCTATTTTTAGACAATAAGCGACATGGTAATAACAGGTTAATGAAACCAAGCATTTGTAAGGATACTATCATGTTGCAGAATAGTAACAGCGTTCCACCCGGAGCTGACAGGAGATAACGGAATCCACAAGTACTACTACCAAATGCTATAGTTTATGATAATAGGATAATTTTTCATATTTTGGTTGCATTCTCTAAAATAGGATGGTATTCTATCAATTGTAGAACACAAACATGATGAAAGAAGGAGGTCGGAGAATGAGGATTTTAGTATTCACTTCTCAATTAAATAACAGATGCATGACCGCCTTAAATAATTAATTGTTGTATGATCCGACATTAAATTTTTGCTACAGGTTATGCATACCTGTAGCTTTTTATTATGTTTTGAAGAAATCTCATAAACATAGATACAAAGCACAGAAACCGAATCTGCGCTTTTTTTGCGTAAAGGAAGATATATAATTGGCAACTGCGATATAGATTTATCAATAATGTAAAGAAAGGTAACCTTATGAAACTCCCAATCAGCAAATATTTAAAATTATTATCTTATTATCTAAAGGACAGCCATCTTTTAATGACAGGGTTATTCTTGGTTATGGGTTGTAATATTATCATACAACTTGTTAACCCTCAGATTGTCAGCTACTTTATTGACGGTGTCGGTGCGTTGAAACCAACGAAGTATCTTATCGTGGCAGCTATAATTTATATCGTTGCGGCTTTTGGACAGCAGCTATTAGCAATAGCGTCAACCTATCTGAGTCAGTGTATTGGCTGGAAAGCAACGAACAAGCTGCGTCTGGATCTGGTCAGACACTGCCTGGGCCTGGATATGACCTATTTTAAAGAGCATCATTCGGGGGAAATCGTGGAACGGATTGATGGTGATGTTACGGCGCTTTTTAATTTCTTTTCAAAACTGCTGGTTAGCCTGATGAATAATGCATTTCTTATGATAGGAATTATTGTACTAATGACAATCGAAAATTTGTGGATAGGAATCGCTTTTATCGTATTTTTAATCTTGTCTTTTCTCATTATTTTTAAAACCCAGGGTGAGGCAGTGGATAATTTTAAGAATAATCGAGAAATCATTGCGAAATTCTATGGTTTTCTCGGTGAACATATTGGCAGCACAGAGGATATCAGATCCAGCGGTGCTACGAAATTTGTAATGAACCGATTCTATTCCATGCTGCAGCAATGGTTGCCATTGAAACTTAGAGCCAACCTTTCCGGTTATAAAATATGGATTACGCTGGAAGGGATATTTGGTATAGGACATGTGATGATATTTGCCCTTGGCGGATATCTGTGGTACAAAGGCAGCATTACCTTAGGGACGGTATATCTGATGATGAATTATACGCAACTACTGGAACGGCCGTTGGAACAGTTTAGGGAGCAACTTCAGGATATCCAGAAGGCGTCTGCCAGCATCATACGCATTGAGGAATTGCTGCAAATGAAATCAAGTCTCAAACAAGAGAAGCCGGTCAGTCTGACGGAGGGGGAGGTATCCTTACGTCTTAATCAAGTATGCTTTGAATATGATGAGAATTCACCGGTACTTAAAGATATTTCATTTGAATTACCCCATGGTAAGATTCTTGGTATCCTTGGTCATACTGGCTGTGGTAAAACGACTCTAGCTAGATTAATTGTGAGATTTTATGATCCACAGGAGGGTCAAATACTATTAAATGATACCTCCCTTAAAGCAATTCTTAGGAAGGATTTAAGAAACCATATTGCATATGTTACTCAGGAGGTACAGCTTTTTCATGCCAGTGTGAGGGACAATATTACATTTTTTAATAATGAGATAGAGGATAACGATATTATTAGAACAATTTATGACATGGGCCTTCAGGAATGGTATGAATCCTTAAGTGACGGCCTTGATACCATCATTCTTCCTGGTGGGAGTATGTCCTCAGGTGAGGCTCAGCTACTGACTTTGGTCCGAGTCTTCATCCGTAACCCGAAACTGGTGATCTTAGATGAAGCCTCCTCAAGGCTTGATCCGGTAACGGAGAAATTGGTGGATCGTGCCTTTGGTAAACTGGTAGAAGGAAGATCGTGTATCATCATCGCCCATAGACTTGGTACCGTACAAAAGGCGGATGATATTCTAATACTCGAGCATGGCTCCATACTGGAATATGGTAGCCGTGAGAAGCTTCTAGAGGACCCGACTTCTAAATTTAACGAATTATTAACATGTGGTATAGAGGAGGTGCTTGTATAATGGAGTCAGGATTAAATAAAACTCAGATTGATGCAACAGGGGAAGAGAAGATCCACGTACTTAGGCTCTTCTGGAAAATGATGATGTATAAACCCATATTGTATCTGACGAATTGCATTTTATGGTCCATCATTCATGTAGCACCCTTGTTACTTGGGCTGATTCTTAAGGAGTTTTTCAATATCTTAAGCCATAATGAAAAATTCTCCTTTAACTTAATCAGTCTGATTGCTGTAACGGCTGCATATTCCCTGGGAAGAATGATCAATATCTATGCTGGTGCCTGGATTGATATCTATCATCGCTTTACCATGAGCGGTTTGTTAAGAAGTAATATGTTCGAAAGCATATTAAAGAAACCAGGCGCCTGTGCAGTACCCTGTTCCTCGGGCGAGGCACTGAATTGTTTCCGAGATGATGCGGAGACGATTGAGAACTCAATCAGCTGGACCTTAGATATGATTGGTAATGTCATCTTTGTTATTGTAGCAGTATTTATAATGATGAGTATCAATGTCCGAATTACTCTACTTGTATTTACACCACTCGTATTAGTAGTAGGTATCGTTCAGCTGCTCAGCACAAAGCTGAAGAAGTTTCGGAAGGATGCCAGAGAAGCTACAGGTATTGTAACCGGTGCTATGGGTGAGATTTTCAGTGCAGTTCAGGCTATCAAAGTGGCTGGTGAAGAGGAACATGTCATTGATTATCTGGAAGGCTTGAATAAAAAACGTCATAAGATGATGTTAAAGGATACCTTGCTGTCACAGACATTGGATGCCATATTTTATAATACAGTAAGTCTGGGAACAGGTTTTATCTTACTTTTAGCAGCAAATCTGATGAAAACAGGGGAGATGACCCTTGGTGATTTGACTCTGTTCCTATACTATTTGAATTTTATCTCGGATTTTACATCCTTCTTTGGGTGGTTTATTGCAAACAACCGTCAGGCGAAGGTATCCTTTGCCCGAATGAAGGAACTGATGCAGGAGAGTACACCGGAGAATGTGGTACAACATCATCCGATACCATTCTTTGAGAAAGATAAACCCATGGAAGAGGTATCAGCCAATATAGAACTATCAGAAGAATTAAGGGAAATTGAGGTTCAGAATCTGAGTTATCATTATGAGTCCTCAGGTAATGGTATTGAAGATGTAAGCTTCACATTTAAGAAGAATTCCTATACAGTCATAACAGGACGAATTGGTTCAGGTAAGTCGACGCTTCTTAAAGTGTTGATCGGTTTATTGCCATCAGAAGAAGGAAAGATTAGGTGGAATGGCAAGGAAGTAGCCAAGCCGGGAGAATTCTTCGTTGCACCGAAATGTGCCTACACACCTCAGATACCAAATCTGATCAGCGACACAGTAAAAAACAATATTCTCTTCGGTCTGCAGGAACAGAGGGTTGACATGAACCATACAGTCCGTTCCGCCGTACTGGAACAGGATTTGAAAGAGCTTGAGAATGGATTAGACACTGTCATCGGACCGAAGGGAGTGAAGTTGTCCGGAGGTCAGGTACAGAGAGTAGCTGCAGCAAGAATGTTTGCCAGGGATGCCCAGCTTTTGGTATTTGATGATATTTCAAGTGCCTTGGATGTTGAGACAGAGAATAAATTATGGGCAAGATTGTTCGAAGACAGGGAGAAGACTTGCTTAGTTGTATCGAATCGAAGAACCGCACTTAAGCAAGCAGACCAGATTATCGTCATGAAGGACGGAAAAGTATATGCGAAAGGAAAACTGGAGGAACTGATCAAAACCTGCGATGAGATGCAAGCAATCTGGGATTAAGTGATCAGTGTATGTTCAATAATTTTTAGTTTGATATTCGAGAGTTCTTATTCATACCGGAGCTTGATGAGGATCAAGTTGGAGATATTAAAAAGAGATATTAAATAAAATAGTAATAATATTTATAAAGCCAATAGAATAAAAGAGCCCGGAGTGTGATGATTCTGGGCTCTTTTTTCGATCTTCCTTACGCTAATTATATTAATTAATCAAACTCCATTCAGTTCTTAGGTTTACATGGAGTGGTTCTGAGCCATGTTCAGTCTCTTGTATAAACCTTCCTGTTCTAACAGCTCCACATGGGTACCGCTCTGAACAATCTGTCCTTCTTCAAGAACTAGAATCATATCTGCATGCTGAATCGTTGATAGTCGGTGAGCAATTGCTATAATGGTTCTTGTTCCTGCAAGATCGGCAATTGCTTTCTGTATTTCCCGTTCCGTTTCAACATCTACGGAAGCAGTAGCTTCATCTAGTATGATGATCGGAGCTTTTCGAAGTATTGCGCGGGCGATTGCAATTCGTTGCTTCTGGCCACCGGATAAGCGCATTCCGCGTTCACCAACCTGGGTTTCATAATGGTTTGGCATCTCCATGATATTGTCGTGGATTCTGGCTGCCTTTGCTGCGGCAACGATTTCCTCGTGGTCAGCCACTGGGTCTGCATAACCTATATTTTCAGCTATGGTTCCGTTGAAAAGGAAGGTATCCTGAAGAACAGGAGCGATGTTTTGACGAAGACTTTGAAGTGTTAATCCCTTAAGGTCGATACCGGCAATCAGGATACGACCTTCAGTCGGATCATAGAAACGGGAGATTAACTGGGTCAATGTTGTTTTTCCAACACCGGTGGGACCAACCAGTGCTACCATCTGACCAGGTTTGCAGCTGAAAGTGATATTCTTAAGTACAGGTACCTCCTGTTCGTAATGAAAATCAACCGACTCGAAGGCGATACTACCTTGAACCGCTGATAATGCCTTGGCATCAGGTCCATTTGTGATATCATTCGGCGTATCTAAGACCATCATAACCCGCTCGGCGCCAGCATAGGCTTGCTGGATTTCTTCCAGTGTACGGGCAAGGTTAGAAATCGGTGTATAGAATAAGGAAAGGTATAATAAGTAGGCCACAATATCTGAGATAGAGATTTCTCCGTTAAACGCGAGGACACCACCAACACCCACAACAATTACGGTTCCGGCAGAGGAGAGAAATTCTACTCCGGGATGAAAGATAGCACCAAGTTTAAGTGCATAGAGGATTGCCTTGGTGTAAGCACCGGCACCTTGGGATACCTGCTCCTTTTCATAGGTCTCCTGTCCAAAAGCCTGGATCTCATGGATACCCGAGAAATTATCCTGCAGCTTGGCATTTAGGTTCGCCAGAGCCTTCTGTGATTTTTTGAAGTTTGGCCGTATCTTTGTTGAGAAGATCCATCCACAGAATAAGATCAGCGGAACTGGAATACAGGTCAGCAGGGCAAGCTTTACATTAATACTTAATAAGATCAGCATAACACCGGCTACAGTAACAATATTGGTAACCATCTCAGGGATGATGTGTGCATAAAGTAATTCAAAGGTTGCGGTATCATTCACCACGCGGCTCATCAGATCGCCGGTCTGCTTATCATGGAAGAAATTCATGGAGAAATCTTGAATCTTTGAGTATACACGAACACGGATATCCTCCACCAGATTCCAGGCAGCCTTATGTGCTAGATAATTACTTAAGCCGCGGAATATGATTCGCAGCATGTATAAGAACAGTAAAATCAGTGTCATCCATAACAGCTTATTCTGCCAGCCATTTGTTTTCCCCGTCTCCACTAGGGCTGTCATCGAAGAGAGAAGCTTCGGCGCTGCCAGATTGATTAATGTCAGAGCGAAGGTCGATAATATGGCAATAATATATAGAGTTTTGTATCTAATTGCTTCCCTGCCTAATCTCCATAATAGTTTCATAAGTTTTTATCCTCCTAGGTCAGGAGGTTTCCTCCTGTATAGTATCGTCCTTGCTTATTTTACTATAATCATTATGTAAAGTCTTTCTTTTCGTTCTATTTTAGCAAAATTTTCAAATTATTAAATGGTTGAAATTGTCTTGTTCATGTAAAATATGATACTTGAGATAACAATTCCAAATTTGTATATTTTCTTCCTTTACACACATACTATTTTAAAATATGAAAAGGTGGTGATGTAATGAAGAAAAACATATTTCCTCCCACATCTCAGCGGGTTTTCTTAAGAACCGATCCGCTTACAAATGCTGAGATCAGAAACCAGACGATCCGGAATCTCAACATCTTTAAGAACTGTAATGAGACGGAAGTTTCAGAACGTATCCGTATCTTAAATCAGGAATGGGATACGGAACGAGTACTGGAAGTGAATGCTTCTTTATTGATTTTATTAAGTTCTTATCTTGGTATCAAATTAAGCAGAATCTGGTTTTTACTAACAGGTACGGTAGCTGTTTTTATGCTATGGCATGCCTTCTGGGGATGGTGTCCTCCACTTCCGATTGTCCGTAAATGGGGTGTAAGAACAGCAGAAGAAATCTATAGCGAAAAGACAACCCTTAAAATGATGCGTGGAGATTTTGCTACTGAGCACTCTAGCGTAGTGGATGCACTGAATATGGCTGAAAAACAATAAACTAGCTTCAGAATTCAAGAAAAGGAAACGTGAATTATGTATTGTTTTAAAAAACTGACACATCCGGAAATCTTTCAAGGAAAGAATAAAACAAAGCGATATTTTGAGGGCTGGTACTATAAAATAGTTGATGAGAAGACAGAAAATGTTTATGCAATTATTCCGGGAATATCGATTGGCCAATGGGATACGCATGCATTTATCCAAGTTCTGGACATGAATAATACAGTCAGCTATTTCCATTATGAGATCTGTGATTTTAAATATAACACCAATAAGTTTGAGATCATGATAGGAGAAAATTATTTTTCTAAAAGTAGAATCAGGCTCAATTTAGTCGGAAATGACTTAAGTATTCAGGGAGATCTGTATTTCTGTAATATTATGGAATATCCCAGAACCATATGGAATCCAGGAGCGATGGGAAAGTTCCTGTATCTTCCTGCTATGGAATGTTATCATGATATCATCAATATACAGCATGATATTATCGGGCATTTGAAAGTAAATGGCAAAAGAATCGAGTTTAACAATGGTATTGGATATATTGAGAAGAACTGGGGACGTTCCATGCCGAAGTCCTGGGTATGGATACAATCAAATCATTTTCAACCGGATGATGTATCCTTATCTGTAAATGTCGCAAAAGTACCATGCCTATTCGGAAGTTTTTTAGGATTTATTGCGATGTTTCGTTACAAGGACCGCATCTTTATGTTTACTTCCTTTAATGGATCGAGGATGAGCGAATTGTACAATAGTAAGAATAAGCTCAGGGGAACCATTAGGAATTGTCGCTTTCGTCTTGATTTCAACGTAACATATGCTGAAGGCGGCATCATAAAGGCACCGGTGAATGGCCAGATGAGCAGAAGTATAACGGAAAGTATCAATGCAGTAGTGAAGGTGAGATTTTCGGACAGTGGCGGCAATATCTATTATGAAGGTATTGGCACCAATGGCGGAATCGAAATTGTTGAATAAACAATAGGGCTGAAGTTTATCAGCCCTATTGTTTATTTGTCGTATTTGTTTATTTGTCGTATTTGTTTATTTGTCGTATTTGTTTATTTATCGTATTTATTTATTTGTCGGAATTGTTTATTTGTTGGAATTATTTATTTGTCGGAATTGTTTATTCGGCGGTAACTGTATATTTGTCGGTAACACAATTGAAATTTTTTGATGAGTGATGTATAATTACTCTGTCAATTACGAAAGTAAGGAGGATGGATGATGGAAAATAGAATAGTTGTTGCTTTGAAATCAATCATTTTATATAATCACAGAGCTTTGATCATCCAACGTTCCTATGGCGAAGCAAGCGGTAGCGGTTCCTGGGAGTTTGCAGGAGGAAAGCTGGAGTTTGGTGAAGATTTAGAGACTGGTTTAAAACGGGAGATTATGGAGGAGGTCGGACTTAAGGTAAAGATAGAAAAACTGTTATATGCCTCTACCTTCCAGTCAAAGGAGAATCGACAGACGGTTATCCTGAATTACCTATGCCATAGTTGGAGCGATCAGGTAGTATTATCTGAGGAGCATGAAAAGTATATGTGGGCTGATAAGAAGACCATGAAGAAGTATCTTGCGAGGGGTATCTTGCATGACATTGAGAATAATAATGTATTTTCACAGCTGGATATATTGGAAAGCTGATTTAAGATATTACATATCGACGTAAAATAACAGGAGGTGCAGATTATCTGCACCTCCTGCCTTCTTCCTTATATTCTTTTTTCGTAAATGGAGATATTTACTTTGTTTACTTCAAAAGTTCCTGTATCCGTGTACTTTACGATTTGTTTGTTCTGATATACATCTACAAGAATCTCGAGAGCCATGGTAACCCACGAAAAGGCTCGTTGAGAGATGGCACCCTTGATTTTACCTTCTTTAATCAAATCTGCGATATCTTTGCGTAGATCTACGGTCAAAATCTCATAATCCAAATGATGACTGAAAACATATCTTCCGAAAGCAACACCCCATGCACCGTTCGTAGTATAGAGCATTTTTACCTTCGGATAATCCTTCCTAAGAGATGCAAATATCTTATCCAGCTGAGTTTCCGTTGGTTCGCTTAATACCTTAATCGGGTGAACCTTGATATTCGAGTTTTTTGATAATTCCTCCATGAAACCATCAGCACGTCTCTCTATCGAAGCAATCTGGACATCGGTCCATTGGTTAACAACAACCTCTCCCTGGTTATTCAACATTTGTTTAATGGTCTTTGCTGCATTCTTGCCAAGCTCAATACTATTGGTTTCTATCAGGGATTCATAAGGTACATCTGGAAAAGCGGAATTAATGAATATAATTTTTATTCCCTTGCCGGCAGCTTCCTGCAATAGGGCTTTAATCTCGGGTGCATTGATGGGGCTGATTATGATAGCATCAAATTCCCTGTCAATAAAATCTCGAAGAGCAGCCTTCATATCAGCAACTCCATGGGACCTATCCTTAGGAGCAAAGAATTCGATATAGAAATTCAATGCCTTGGCTGTCTTAGTGCCTTCTTTTCTTGCCGGGATCCAGAATGGATCATCAATATCGAAGATGGCAGCTACCTTCTTCTGGCGGCTGGTTGCATGTTTAGTTTTAATTTTAGAGGAATTAGCTGCAATGGCATCAACCTTAGTATGAAGATCCTGAGCCATTTTATAGATGATGTTTGCTGTACTGCTTTGTCCAATTGTTAACGATGCAACCTCCTCTGTAGTAGCAGAGGCTTCCTGGATAACGGAAGCAATACTGTTAAAGGAATCAATTAAACGTTCCTTTTCCGTGGACAGGTTCTGTACTTCTTGATAAAAATTCTGTTGGCTGGTTACGAAGCCATCTACATAGGAATTAATATGTTCGAAGGCATTAATCACCTTATCAACAGCCTGAGCCTGATTATCAAAGGTTACCTTGGAACCATCTACCACGTTCTTAAGGTTACTCAGCTGACTATTTATTTCCGCAATATTCTCATTGATGGTTGAACTGGCCGAGCGGCTGCGTTCTGCTAACTTCCTTACTTCGTCAGCTACTACGGCAAAACCTTTACCTGCATCACCGGCTCTTGCGGCTTCTATGGAAGCGTTCAACGCAAGAAGATTGGTCTGGCTAGCTATGTCATATAATACTTTTGTAATTGCATTGATGGTCTTAGTCTTATCTAATAGGGTGTAAATTTCAGTCGTGATCGCGTTATTAGCTTCGTAATTTTTGTTCTGGTTTTCTGATAGATTTTCTATGGCAATCCGGCCATTGTTACTGACATTACCCATCTCATAAGTAGAATCAATCAAATCCTTGGAACGGTTACTCATAAGGTTGATCTTCTCAGCAATTACATCTGCTACCGTCTGGCAAGTGGCAATTTCCTCCGTCTGGCTCCCCGCACCTTGTGCAATGAATTCAGCAGCCATTCGAACATTATTGGAGGAATCCACCATTCCGTCAACAACACCCTCCAACTGATCAGAAATCAACTTGATGTCATCAAAATCCTCGTTAAACTCTTCAAAATACTTCTTGTAATTCTCGTGTAACGATAAGTATGTGCTATCAACTCCATGAACCTTTGAAGCAGCATCCTCAGCATAATCCCACTGAAGCATCTGATGGATTACTTCAGCTTCCCCCTTTTTACTTACAGGCTTAATGTTCATTTTCACACCTCTTTATGATATTGTATAGGTAGTCCAGCAACTGTCCTTGGTAACGTTTTCACAGTACTGCATTACATAATCTGATTATAGTATGAATACCATAGTTTTACAATTGGTTTTGAAAGAAAGTAGTAAAAAAAGGAAGAAAATTATTGATTTTTATGTAATGATGTCATAAAGAGGTGATTGGAAAAGAGTAACAAGCTATAATAATTCATATGATTTATCTATAAAAATGGCAATTTTCTTTTATTAATGGATAAGATATAGTTATTATATATCAGTCTGGGAATACATTTTATTTTTCGGGCTGAAATTATTAACATAATTCATTATAAAAAATACACCATGAGGATGATTGTAACGTCCATTTTTAAACCATGAAGTATCTGCTATAATATGAAAAATGTAGAACATGCATGTCGAGGCATGACAGGAAGAACAAGCTGCAACCTAGCAGCAGATTGGAGGCAACTATGAGATTTAGTAACGGATGCTGGATACACAAGGAAGGTACAGAAGTATTCTCCCCAGCAGAGGTGTATTTTGCAAAGCAGGAGGAGAATTATTTAAAATTATGTGCACCGACACATAAGATCAATCATAGAGGAGATACCCTTGGCGGTCCAAACCTGACGATCCGGATTTCTGCACCCGCTCCTGAAGTACTTAGGATCAGAGCAAATCATTACATGGGCATGTTGAATAAGGGACCTGAATTTGAAATTGAAATTGATGAAAAGAGTAATCTTAATGTAGAAGAGTTGGAGGATATGATCAAGGTTACCAGTGGCAGCCTCCGAGTAGAAATTAATAAGTCCAATTGGAAGATGACCTTCTACCGTGGCAATGAGAAGATCACAGACAGCGGTTGGAGAGATCTTGCTTATGTAAAAACCGATTGGAGAGGTTTAGCTTATGATGATGGGAAAGAACATGATACTTATATGAGAGAGCGTCTGTCCTTAACCGTAGGTGAATTAATCTATGGTTTGGGCGAACGTTTTACCCCTTTTGTAAAGAACGGGCAGACCGTGGATATCTGGAATGAAGACGGGGGTACTTCCACCGATCAATCCTATAAGAATATACCTTTTTATATATCCAATCGAGGTTATGGAGTGTTTGTAAACCATCCGGAAAAGGTTTCTTTTGAAGTTAGCTCCGAGATGGTGAAGAAGGTTCAATTCTCCGTACCCGGAGAAGGCCTTGATTACTTCATTATTAACGGACCGACCATGAAGGAAGTTCTGATGCGATATACCGATCTAACCGGTAAGCCTACGCTACCTCCGGCATGGACCTTCGGACTTTGGCTTTCCACCTCATTTACAACTAATTATGATGAAGCTACCGTTAATGGCTTTGTTGATGGTATGTTTGAGAGAGGAATTCCGCTTAAGGTATTCCATTTTGACTGCTTCTGGATGAAGGATTTCCATTGGTGTGATTTTCTCTGGGATTCCAGAGTGTTCCCCGATCCTGCAGGAATGCTTAAACGACTTAAAGCAAAAGGTTTAAAAATCTGTGTTTGGATTAACAGCTATATCGGTCAGGAATCCTCTATGTTCGAGGAGGGTGTAAAAGGTGGCTATTTCATCAAGCGTCCGAACGGTGATGTTTGGCAATGGGATATGTGGCAGCCGGGAATGGCAATCGTAGACTTTACTAACCCGAAGGCATGTAGATGGTTCTCGGATAAGTTGGAAGCCTTAATGGATATGGGTGTAGACTGCTTCAAGACAGATTTTGGCGAGAGAATACCAACAGATGCAGTGTATTTTGATGGTTCCAACCCGATGAAGATGCACAATTATTATACCTATTTATATAACAAGACAGTATTTGACCTGCTGGAGAGAAAACGTGGCAAAGGCGAGGCAGTATTATTTGCAAGAAGCGCAACCGTTGGTGGTCAGAAATTCCCGGTTCATTGGGGTGGTGACTGCTGGTCCGATTATGAGTCCATGGCAGAGAGCCTTCGTGGGGGACTGTCCCTGACCATGTCCGGCTTTGGTTACTGGAGCCATGATATCGGTGGTTTCGAGAGCACCTCAACTCCGGATGTATATAAACGTTGGTGTGCCTTTGGATTACTTTCTACCCATTCCCGTCTCCATGGAAGCTCTTCCTACCGCGTTCCGTGGGCCTATGATGAAGAGTCCGTAGCAGTAGTAAGATACTTTGCAAGATTGAAGGCTTCCTTGATGCCTTATTTGTTCCGCAATGCAATTGAGACCTCCAAGCTTGGTATTCCTTCCATGAGAAGTATGGTTATGGAATATACTTCAGATCCGACCTGCGCATACTTGGATAAGCAGTATATCTTAGGTGATTCCTTATTAGTAGCACCAATCTTTAATGATGAAGGTATGGCTCACTACTATCTTCCTGAAGGCATCTGGACACAACTTTTATCAGGTGAAGTAAGGAAGGGCAGTCGCTGGTATAAAGAAAAGCACGATTACTTAAGCATCCCATTACTGGTCAAGGAAGGCAGTATTATAGCCGTAGGTGCAAGTGAGGATGACGCGGTATATGATTACTCAGAAGGAGTAACGTTAAAGGCTTACGAGCTAATAGAAAATATTCCGGCTTCAACTGTAGTATATGATGATAATGCAAAGCTTGCTCTGAACGCTGATTTTGTGAAGAGCAATAACAGTATTACAATCGAAGTGAAAACCTCCAAGGATTACAAGATTGTATTAGTTAATGTAACCAATGTTGTATCGGTTGAGAATGGAACTTTCTCAATTATTGGAGATGATACTGTAATCAGTCCTTCCGGCAAAAATAGGATTATCTGCAATTTGAAATAATACGATAGAAGAGAAACATATTCAGAATATTGATTTGCAAAAGGCTGTTGAAGAATAAAATATAATCTTCAACAGCCTTTCTATAAAAAATCAGTATCAATATCAGATACTAAGATCCCGTACGTTGTCACGATAGAAGGTTTTAATACGAATTGCCTGATTGTGATCACCAAAGTCTTCGCCGAAGAGAGTAAGACCACCGCAGTTAGCAGTATCTTTTGGAACCTCTAGACGGAAGGTGATCGTACTGGAATAATCTATTTCAAGTTCTTCAATCGTCGTCTTTGATATCTGGTTGCTGCCATCGATGAAGGTACCGTCGGAATTAATGATTAAGGTTTTTAATAAACCATACTGGTTCAGCCGTTCCGGCCACCATAAAGGATTTAAGAAGCCCTTGCGAGAACCATAGTCACCGGGGCTTACCCAAAGACCTAACTGTTTCCCGTTGATGGAGAAATAGATATCGGAGGGGTAGTCCTCATTGTATTCAGGACACTCAGAGCAAATCTCAAAGGAAATTTGTAATTCACTCAAGGTTTGTCCTGCCAATAGATGGTTTGGAATATTATACTCTATATAACCGCTGCCAAACCATAGAATTCCGGCATCAAAACGCTCGGGAAACATAAAATATCTTCTATCATCTAACTCGCCAATGATTTTCTTGACAGTAGCTAGACCACAAGTCGGATTAATCTTAAAATTGTTAAAGTATCCGATTCGGATATCATCCTGATAGAAATTACGGGTTTCTTTAATAGGAGCGAAGTCTATCATTAAACGGTCATGTCTGGGTCGAACGATCTTCATAGTTCCACGTTTACCGGCAGTGGTCCTGATCTTTACCAAACCTGCCTTTTCTAATTTACTTACATGCATCGAGATTGCACTGTTAGTAAGCTTTAAGGCTTCAGCAAGATCATTCATACTCAGTTGGTCATCTTCATAAATCATCTCCATGATTTTCAAACGCATCGGAGTGCTTAAAGCTTTTAATACTTCTTCCGCGTCCTGTATCGATTTAAAATATAACATAAAGCATCTCCTTACTTCGTATTTATACACAAATACAATGACTATATTATAAATTTTTTCTTTATTAAAGTCAATAATTTAATTATTAACCAAAAGTATAATATTTGATTGAAATTCCTTCAAAATCTCTTGACGTTTTGTGAGATTCGTAGTAAATTAAAAGTATAGTTAACCGAAATATTGATAAGTTCATTCAAAACTTAAATAAATGAAACGGGAAAGGCAGGTCAATTATGGCGAAATTATATGTAAATCCTAATAGAAAATTAGGACTGATTCATAAAGAGATTTATGGCCATTTTTCCGAGCATCTCGGAAGATGTATTTATGAAGGTTTATATGTCGGCGAGAATTCTGAGATACCGAATACGAACGGAATGAGAAATGATGTTGTAGCTGCACTGAAGGAAATGAAGATTCCGGTACTTCGCTGGCCGGGCGGATGTTTTGCTGATGAATATCACTGGAGAGACGGTATTGGCCCGAAGGAAACCCGAAAGAAGATGATTAATACCCATTGGGGTGGTGTAATAGAGGATAACAGCTTTGGTACACATGAGTTCATGGAACTCTGCCGACAGTTGGAATGTAAGACCTACATAAATGGTAATCTGGGAAGCGGAACCGTACAGGAGATGTCCGAGTGGATCGAATATCTAACCTTTGACGGTGTATCCCCCATGGCTGAGCTCAGAGCGAAGAACGGGCATCCTGAACCCTGGAAGGTGGACTACTTTGCAGTTGGTAATGAGAACTGGGGCTGTGGCGGTAATATGACACCGGAGCAGTACGGGATGGAATACCGTAGATATCAAACCTTTATCAGAAACTATGACCATAATACACCTATCTATAAAGTAGCATGTGGTGCTAACGTAGATGATTATGAATGGACGAGAGGAGTTCTGGAAACCACGCACAAGCATGCACCACATTTCTTACATGGCTTCATGAATGGTTTGTCACTTCACTATTATACACTTCCGGAAGGTTGGGAAATGAAAGTCAGTGCAACTGATTTTGATGATCAAGCATGGTATAAGACCTTAAATAGAACGTTATATATGGAAACTCTGATTAACAGACATGGAGCAATCATGGATCAGTTTGATCCGGACAAGGTAATCGGTATGATCGTGGATGAATGGGGAACCTGGTTCGCCTGCGAACCGGGAACTAACCCTGGATTTTTATATCAGCAGAACACCATGAGAGATGCTTTGGTTGCTGGAATTAACCTTAACATGTTCAATAAACACTGTGATCGTGTTAAGATGGCAAATCTTGCCCAGATGGTGAATGTATTACAGTCTGTTATTTTAACAGAAGGAGAGAAGATACTTCTGACTCCTACCTACCATGTATTTAAGATGTATAATGAACATCAGGATGCGCAACTTCTTGAAAGCTCCATTGAGACAACAAGTATTGGTTTGGAGAGCCAGTATATGGTGCCAAATCTGTACGAATCGGTATCTATGGCTGCGGATGGTAAGGTACATATTACACTGAATAATTTGTCAGTAACGGATAGTTACGAGATTGATGGAATTATTGCTGAATCCGTTGTTAAATCAGTAAAAGGAACAATCCTTACAGGCGACAGGAAAGCTTATAATACCTTCGAAAATCCGAACTATGTGCAACCGACCATGTTTCACGGATGCTCTGTAACAGAGAAGGGAATCAGCTTAACAATTCCTGCATGCAGCATATTACAACTGGAGCTGGAATTAGTATAGATTGAATTTTAATTGCCTGCGGTCCAAAGTTTGCAGGCCATGGAAGGAATGGGGATTAGTATGTATACGAAATGTTCCACCCGTATTGCAGCATTCATTGTAACAGCATCCATTTTGTTAAGCAGTACTCCTGTATCTGCTGCTGAGGTTGATACAACAGCGGTTACCGATACGGTAAGCTCTTCCGTTACCTACGATGTGGATTCTTACATGAATGAATCCATTTCTACCAATTATACTAACGTAAGTAAGAATTATTCGGCTCCTTTCTATGAAGGGGATACCTTTGACATAGTAGCTGATCAGGCATTTGTATCAGGAACTGCTGCTCTGGGTTTAGCGGCTGATAATTATGGTTATAAGAATAAGGTTGTTAAAATGTCAATCAATGATACAGCAACCTTTACCATTGATGTTCCCCGGACCGGACAGTATTTCTACCGCTTTGATTATCTTTCTTATGATGAATCTACCTTACCGGTTGAGATTTCCATGAGGGTGAACAGAGCTTATCCTTTTTATGAATGCAGAAGATTGGTCTTTGAATCTACTTGGGTAGGGGATAAAGAAAAATCCTTCGACAGATATAATAATGAGATCGTAACAGTCCCGAATAAGGTCATCCAATGGGAGTCAAAATATCTGATGGATGCAAGCTATCGACATTCTGATCCATTGATCTTGGAACTTCAAGAAGGAAGGAATGAGGTTGAATTATCTGTATCCGAGGGCAGTGTGCTGATTGGAAACATGTATCTTGAGAAAGTATCCGGTATTCCGGATTATACTTTTTCAGAAACAGCAACCGGATCGGAACTGATTACAATTCAAGCCGAAGATTTTACCTACCGCAATGATCCTTCTGTACGTGCCATAGCAGAATACGAGGCAGCAGTTGAGCCATATGAGGTAACGGATACAATCCTTAACACGATGGATAAGGATTCCTTCAAGGATGCCGGTCAGAAAATCACTTATGATTTCACGGTGGGCAAAACAGGATATTATAATATCGCATTTAATTATATCCAATCCGACAAGAACGGTTTCCCGGTATTTCTTGATGTTGCAGTTGACGGTGAAGTTCCGAATAAAGAATTCTCTGCGTATCCTTTTGATTATACTCAGAATTATAGAACAATGACCATGAGTGATGACAATGAGAATAACCTTAGTGTCTATCTGGAAGAAGGCAGCCATACCATATCCTTGACCATAAATATTGATCCTGTAAGGCATGTGCTGGAAGAAGTAAGCAGGATCATGGGTGAAATCAATGATTTGTCATTGGAGATTACGAAGGTTGCCGGAACTAACAAAGACAAATATCGTGACTTGAATTTAACAAAATACATACCGGACCTGGAAGATCGAATGGATAGCTGGGTCGAAGAATTAAAAGCATTAAGTGAAAGCGTTAAGCCTTATAATCCTGATGCTTCAAGTATAGCATGCTTCAGCTACCTGAACGTAGCTGCAAATCAGATTACAAGTTTAGCCAAAGAACCGGACGAAATACCCAGACGAGTAGCTGAGCTTGCTACAAGCACAAACTCATCGAACCAGTTTCTTGCGAATCAGATCGATGCGATTAATAAGAATAAACTGGGTATAGACCGTATCTACCTATATCAGGAGGGAGCAAGGCTTCCGGAAGCAAAAGGATTTTTTGAAAGCCTTTATCTTAGTGTAAAGCGTTTCGTATCCTCCTTTTTTGATCAGGCATATTCAGCCTCTAACGTGGATCCTAACCATCTACAGATCTGGGTAAGCCGTCCGAGACAGTATGTCGAGGTCATGCAGAAGCTGATTGATGAGCAGTTTACACCAGTATACGATATCGAAGTCGATTTATCAGTAATCACCGATCCGAACAAACTGGTTTTAGCTAATTCCTCCGGTGATGCTCCGGATATAGCAACAGGTATCAACTATGCCATACCTTATGACCTGGCTATTCGTGGTGCTTTGGTAGACCTTACGCAGTTTGATAATTTTAAGAAGATCGCAAATCGATTTGGGGCAGGATTTCATATTCCGGCAACCATCGAGGAGGGTATCTATGCAATGCCGGAGACTATGAACTTCTGGGTCTTATTCTACCGGACGGATGTACTTGAGAAGCTAGGTCTTGAGGTTCCGGATACGATGAAAGATGTAGTTGATATGCTTCCGGAGCTTCAGATGAGAGGTTTGAATTTCTACTATCCGACCGCCGGAATGACAGCACTTCGTAACTTCCACGGAACGACACCCTTATTATTCCAGAATGGTGCTACCCTATATGGAACTTATGCAGGTGATACAACATTAAACAGTGAGGAAGCAGTGGAGGGTCTGACTCAGCTAACGGAGTTATTTACGATTTATAATATGCCGGTGGATGTACCTAACTTCTACCAACATTTTAGAAATGGTGACTTGCCGATTGGAATTGCAGATTATGGTACCTATAATCTCCTTGTGAACGCAGCTCCGGAAATAGCGGAATCCTGGGACATTGCCTTAGTGCCTGGTGTGGAAAATGAAGACGGTGAGGTATTACGTTATACGGCAGGTGCTTCAGACAGTACGGTTATCTTTAAATCAACGAAGGACCGTGAAGCGCAGGCTTGGGAATTTATGAATTGGTGGTCTTCAGCAGAGGTTCAGATGCAGTTCGGCCAGACTCTCCAGATGACCTATGGTGACGAATATATCTGGAATACGGCAAACCTGGAAGCCTTTGCCGGGCTTCCTTGGGATTCTGAGGATAAGGCTGTTATTTTAGATCAAGCATCCTGGGTTTTGGAAGCACCAAGAATTCTCGGTACTTATATGCTCGAGAGAGAGATAAGCAATGCCTTTAATGATGTTGTAGTAAACGGCAAGACATTACGCATTCGCATTGACAAGGCGGTAAAGATAATAAACCGTGAAACTGAGCGAAAGCTTGAGGAATTTGGGTATTGGAAGGATGGAGAAGTCATTATGGAATATAACGTTCCTAACATTGATACCGTCAACCAAATCCTTGGCAATACGAACTAATTTTAAGATGCCGCAACATGGCATCATGGAGGTATGAATGAAGCGTAGAACATTAATCAGCAGGAGAGAGAATGGAAACCGATCGGCTTATCTGTTTCTTCTCCCTTATGCACTCCTATTTGGCATATTTATCTTAATCCCCACCCTGATTGCAATTGTTTTATCCTTTACCAATTTTAATGCAATCCAGTTTCCGGATGTCGTGGGGTTTTTAAACTATATTAATCTGATTACAAAAGATGAGATCTTCATGCAATACGTACTGCCAAATACAGTGAAGTACGCGATCATCGTAGGTCCGGGAGGATATGTTCTTTCCTTCCTCCTGGCTTGGGCATTATCTCAGCTGACTAAATTGCCTAGAACAATCTTCGCATTAATTCTGTATTCACCGAGTATGACCTCCGGTGTAGCCATGACTGTATTGTGGAAGATTCTGTTCTCCGGTGACCAGACGGGTTATGTGAATAGCTGGCTCATGAACCTTGGAATTATTAATGAACCAATCATCTGGTTGGTTAACGTACAATACCTCCTGCCGATCGTAATCGGTATTGGTCTATGGAGCAGTATGGGTGTTGGCTTCTTAGCAATTCTTGCCGGAATCTTGAACTCCGATGAGACCTTATACGAAGCGGCAGCCATAGACGGTATTAAGAACCGTTTCCAGGAAATGATTTATATTACCATTCCTAATATGAAGCCTCAGATGTTATTTGCAGCTGTCATGTCCATCGTAGGTGCTTTCCAGAATGGTGTAATCAGTTCCCAACTGGCAGGCAATCCGACACCTGGATATTCGGCACAGTTAATTGTTAACCACATTGAAGATTATGGCTTTATCCGTTATGAGATGGGTTACGCGGCAGCAGTATCCGTAGCATTATTAGGAATTGTTTATGCATTCTCGAACGTGTCAAAGAAGCTGTTCAAAGAAGATTAGGAAGGAGGACCACTTATGGCATATAAAGGAAATCGAATCAATCCCCAAAAATTTGAACGGGGACAGATCAAAATTATGTTAATTATCTTACCACTTGTGTTGTTTATGGGTCTTCCGATTATTTTTATATTCTGTCATGCATTTAAACCGATGGAAGAACTATTTGCGTTCCCTCCAAAGTTTTTTGTAACGAATCCGACACTGGATAACTTCACAAAATTATTCAAGGCTTCAAGAACGGCCGGAATACCAATGAGCCGCTATGCATTTAACAGTATTGTCGTTACTGTAGCAGTCGTGTTTGCTTCCATTATATTTTCAACTACTGCAGGGTTCGCTTTATCAAAACTGAAGTTCAAAGGCAGAATAGCATTGATGAATATTAACCAGGCGGCGTTAATGTTCGTTCCTGTCGCAGTCATGATTCCTAGATATTTAACAGTCAACGTATTAGGACTTACCAATTCCTATTTTGCACATATCCTTCCTTTGATCCCGTTGCCTGTAGCGTTATTCTTAGTAAAACAATTTATCGATCAGGTACCGGATTCCTTAATTGAAGCAGCGTACATCGATGGAGCCAGCGATTTTAAAGTGTATAGGAGCATTGTTATCCCATTGATTAAACCGGCCATAGCGACAGCAGCAATACTTGTCTTTCAACAGGTATGGGTCAATATGGAAACCTCGAATTACTTTGTCAGTGACGAAGGTCTCAAGACTTTAACCTTCTATATGAATACCTTATCGAATACCGGTACGAATGTAACCTTCCAAGGTATCGTGGTTGCAGGTCAAGGTATGGCAGCAGCAGCATCACTTATTATGTTTGTACCCAACCTAATCCTGTTTATCATACTTCAGAACAGTATTATGAACACCATGGCACATTCAGGTATCAAATAACGGGGAGAGAGGAGGGAAGGTCTCTACAAGGGTAAAGAGACTAGAAAAACAATGAAAAGAATTCCAAAGCTTCTAATAATCATAGCATTAAGCGGAATCCTGACAGTCATGTCAATTGGGTCGCAGGTTGCTTATGCCGAAGTTCCGTATAAGACTTATACACATGATGGCTACGGCTGGGCGATTGAGACTCAAGCAGCCTATATTCCCTATAGCTCCATATCGAAAATCGGTGATACCACCATAGCAGGTGCTAGAGATATGATGATAACTGAAGACGATACTATCTATATTGCAGATACGGGGAACCGCCGTGTTCTTGTAGCAGACTTAGCTGGTAATTATATTGCAGAGTATGGTAGCGAAGTACTCGTTAATCCCTGTGGAATCTTTGTAACACCGGAAAAACAGGTGTATATTGCAGATAGGGACGCCAAGAAAATATTTGTATTTGATGATACAGGTACACTGATTCACGAATATGGAAGACCAAACCATCCCCTCTATGGTGATGAGATGGATTTTCTTCCTTTGAAAATCGTTGTAAATGATGCCGGAAATATGTTTGTTATTTGTGAATCCAATACGAATGGTATTGTTCAGATCAGTCCGACAAATGGCGGAACCTTCCTGGGTTACTTCGGAGCTAATTTTACGAATACCTCCTTAACGGATGTTCTATTAAGATTATTATTAACCGATAAACAGAGGGCCAAGATGTCTAGTAATACCCCACCAACACCGGATAATCTGGCAATTGATGACAAAGGCCTAATCTATACAGTTACTAGGGGACAGAGATTTGATACTTTAAAAAGGTTAAATATCGCCGGTAAGAATGTAATTGAACCGGATGATTGGGATGACTATCCGGTAGCTGTAACAGCCGGTAATTACGATAACTGCTATATGGTTTCTTCCCAAGGATATATCTATGAATTTAATAACGAAGGTAATATGCTCTTCGTATTTGGTGGTAAAGACGACGGCAGACAGCGTATTGGTCTGTGTAAACAGTTACAGTCCATTGCAGTAGACGGCGATGACCGGATCTACCTCTTAGATTCTGAGATGAACCAAATCCAGATTTTTGCACCAACCGAATTCACCAGTCTATTACATAATGCTTTGTACCTTTATTCCAAGGGAAGATATACAGAAAGTAAGGAGCCACTGGATCAGATTCTGGAGATGAACAGTATGTTCGGCTATTCCAATAAAGCCATGGGGCGTGCGTTTCTTCAGGAAGAGAATTATGCGATGGCGATGAAATATTCCAAGTTGGCATCAGATTATACTACATACTCGGATTCCTTCTGGGAGGTCAGAAATGTATGGATCCAAGACTATCTGATTCTTTCCGTCGGAGTCATATTACTGTTATTTATCCTGTCCCGCTTACTAAAAAGGATACAGATGAGATATGGGATCTTTAACAACATTACCAGGGTAAGAGATAATTTTGTTGCGAAACCTCTGGTATCCAGATTGAAATATAGTCTTTACTTCATGAAGCATCCTATGGATGGCAGCTACGGTGTGAGGTGGGAGGGAAAAGCGTCTTATCTAAGTGCCAATGTATTACTCACAATCTTCATTGTGATTCATGTAATAAGTAAGTATTTTTCCGGTTTCCTATTTAAAGAAGTAAGGGAAGGAAGATATAATCTTGTCTCCGATATTGGGACTGTCATAATCATCTTCCTGCTGTTAATCATATGTAATTATCTGATTGCAACCATTAATGATGGGGAAGGAACGATAAAGCAGATTTACTGTGGATTTGTGTATTGCTTAACTCCATACTTAGTGATACAGCCTATCATCTTCCTTATCAGTCACCTGGTAACCTACAACGAGAGATTTTTAGTTCAGTTCTCAACAGTATTTATGATTACTTGGATTATTGTGCTGATTATGATATCGATCAAAGAAATTAATAATCTTACCATCAAGGAGACGGCGAAGGTTATTGCATTAACTTTCTTTGCGGCTTTGATCGCTATCTTATTAGTATTTATTATTTATGTATTATGGGCTCAGGTTTACGACTTTATCGTATCAATCTGCGGAGAGGTGGTGTATCGACTTGGCTTCTAATCATATTTTGCTGATAAAGAAACCTTCTTTAAAGATAAGGATAATAAAAATCGCAGTACCCGCCTTGTTAGTAGCCGCGTTAGTGCTTGCCGTATGGATTAAACAGAGAAGTAACCAGGCAGAAACGAGTGACAAGATAGACAGCAGTACCGTTCATAACATAGCAAGTTTCATCCCGAATGCAGATCAGTATGTTGATAAACTAATCGCTGAGAGTGAGAATTATGAACTATATCTGGATGGTGTGAACTTGTCTATAACAATAAAAGATAAGAATACAGGTGCTACCCTCGATTCCACAGTACAAAGTGAAGATGAGAATAGTAGTAAGCAATGGATTGGATTTATGAAATCAGGTATTGTTCTTGACACTATAGAAAGGGCCAATGATGAAGGCCAGGTGGACTTGATTAATAATGTTAACCAAATATTGATCGAGGATACTGAGAATGGTATTCATGCACAGGTACAATTTCCGGAGCAGGGTTTTTCCTTTGAGGTATTCATTGGTTTAAAAGGTGATGCACTTGTAGTTGAAATACCGGAGGAGTCCATCGTAGAACGTAAAGCAGAGACCTATATTGAAGCGATTAATGTGTTCCCATTCCTAGGCTACAGCCATCTTGGTGAAAAAGCAGGCTACATGTTTATCCCTGATGGAAACGGTGCGCTTATTGATCTGAATGACAAAGAAGGCAGACTTACCGGTGGATATTCTGAAATGGTATTCGGTACTGATATAGGCTTTAAAGAAAGTGAAACTCAGTCTCTGCTATGGGGACAGTTCCAAACGGTGAACGAATCGGAGAATATCATGGCTCCGGTGTTCGGGATGGTTCATACGGAGGATAGAATCGGATATCTTGGTATCATTGAGGAAGGATTGGAACGTGCCTCCATAGAAGCATACCCGAATGGGGTTAAGGTTGATTACAATCGTATCTACTCCAGATTCTTACTAAGAAAGCTTTATAAGCAGCCAACAAGTGAAAGTGATTCCGGTACAATCACTCAAGTGGAGCAGGATAGAACCCATTACAATATCAAAGTAAGATATCAACTTGTAAATGGTGAGCATGCGAATTACACGGGTCTGGCGATAGAATACCGAGAGTATCTGTTGCAGGAAGGTGGGTTAACCGTTCGGGATAATTCCTATCATACCAGAATTGACTTCTTGGGATCGGAACGGGAAGATTGGCTGATCTTTAAACGAAAAGTAGCAATGACTACGGTAGATGACATCAGAAATATCAGCAGAGATCTAAAAAGCGAAGGCATTTCTAATATCCTATCACTTTATAAAGGATGGCAGAGCGGTGGATTGAACCAGTTGCCGATCACAAGCTACAAAGCTGACAGTGCCATAGGTGGAACTTCTGATCTGACAAAACTGATCAAGGAGCTGAAGGATGAAGGCAGCAGATTATATCTATATCAGGATGCGTTGAGAATAAACCCTGATGAAAATAATACTACCTTCAATGTGGTGAAGCGAGTAAATAAAAGGCGATATGAAGAACCGACTTATCAACAGGTTTATGAGAACTTTCTATTCCTAATACCTTCAAGAACAGATTATTATTTAGAAAAGCTTCGGGAAGAGTATCAGAAAAAAGGAGTTATGGGAATATCACTGTCAGGTATCAGCAATACCGTTTTCTCTTATAGTTACAGCGGTAATTATTATTCCAGACCGGATACCATGGAGACTTATTCATCAGTAATAGCTACTATGGATAGGGAATTTGAACTTATACTGGAACAGCCTTTTTCCTATCTGTGGAAGTATTCGGATGCATTTATAGATATGCCGGTAGGAACATCCAATTATAACTTCATTGATGAAGAGATCCCATTTTTGTCAATGGTTTTAAAGGGTATCGTGCCGATGTATTCGGAGTATTTAAACTATGAAGCAAATAAGCAAGAATTCTTCCTACAGTTGGTTGAAATGGGTATCTATCCATCCTTCTTCATCACACAGGAGGAATCCTCCAAGCTGATTTATACTAATTCCAGCGATGTTTACAGCTCAGAATACAGTATTTATAAAAGCGATATCATTGAATTTTCCAATGCTCTTAAGACAGTTAATAGCGCTGTATTAGATGCTTATATCATAGGGCATGAACGTATGGATAACGGAGTAACTGTTGTGAGCTATGATAATGGGGTAAAGATATCCGTGAATTATAGTAATAATGACCAGACCGTTGACGGTTTTACAGTGGAAGCAAGGTCCTATAAGGTAGGTGAGGCAGGTGATTAAAAAACCAAAAGTAAAAAAAGTTAGAATTGGAAAGCTGGAACGAAGAGAAGCAATGGTTGGATTAATCTTTATCCTACCCTGGCTGATCGGAGTGGTAATGTTCTTAATCGTTCCATTGTTACAATCCTTCCAATATGCATTGGCCGATATTAAGATGACGCCAAAGGGCCAGATAATCAAGTGGGCCGGTATCTCAAATTATACGCAGATCTGGCTTGAGGATGCCGAATTTCCTGTACTTTTAGCCAGTTATTTCTGGGAAACCATCCTATCAGTACCGATTATTGTTGTGTTTGCATTAATCATTGCAATGCTGTTGAATGGTAAGATTAAATACAAAGGATTATTCCGATTGGTATATTTCCTACCGGTGATCATCGTAAGCGGTCCTGTTATGAATTTGCTAACTGCTCAAGGTGCAGCTACAATTCCTGCCATGAATATCGCCGGTATAGGAGCAGCGCTTGGGAATTATCTTCCGAATTACATAGCAGATGCGATCACTGATGTATTCAGCAATATGATCATGATTCTATGGTATTCCGGCGTACAGATATTGATATTTTTATCAGCACTCCAGAAGATCGACAGTTCACTTTATGAAGCAGCTAAAATTGATGGTGGTTCCGGGTGGGAATGCTTCTGGAAGATTACGCTGCCGACCATCAAACCGATGATATTGTTAAATGGTGTGTATACTGTAATTTTCTTATCCAATAACGAGCATAACGCAATTATTAATATTATCCAAGGTGCTATGTTTGCAGGTAATAAGGGCTATGGGTACGCATCAGCGATGGCATGGCTTTATGCAGTAGCTGAAACAGCGATCGTTTCCTTTGTTGCGGTGCTTCTTCTTACCAGAAAAGATGCTTATGATAAACAAGTAAAGAGAGTTAAGAAAGAGAATAGTAAGCAAGCGCGATTACTGAAAAAAGCAAGAAGGAGGGGTAAGCGTAATGGAGCTAAAATGGCAAAACGGTCTGAGAAAGCTGAAAAATGATACATCAAAAGATAAAATCCGTAAAGTGCTAATGGGCTCCAGAGAAAAGGACGGTCTGATGAAACAGGTTGTCGTATATGTTCTTTTAATCTGCATCGGTTTTGTGTACCTTTACCCATTGCTTTACATGATCAGTAAAAGCTTTATGACACTGGAGGATCTGCTAGATACTTCCATCAGCTGGATACCAAGTACCTTATATCTTGAGAATTATAGGCAGGCAGCCGCCAGTATGAATTATCTGAGCACCTTTCTTCAGAGTGTTATCGTAGCGGGTATACCTACTGTACTTAACGTGATTATCTGCGCAGCGGTAGGGTATGGTTTTGCAAGATTTCAATTCCCAGGTAAGAAGATCTTCATGGCACTATTGATTTTCTCCTATATCCTGCCGGCTACCATAACCATGATGCCAACTTATGTCCTTTATAATAACTTTAATCTTACTGGTACCCTTTGGGCATTTATCCTACCCTCACTGTTTGGACAGGGTTTGAATGCACCGATCTTCATATTGATTTTTTACCAGTTCTTTAAACAGGTTCCAAAGGTATTGATTGAAGCAGCGCAGATTGATGGGGCAGGATATTTTAGGTCCTTTTTAAAGATTTCCATACCTTCAGCCATTCCGGCAATCATAACGGTGGTTTTGTTCTCCTTCGTATGGTACTGGAATGAGTCTTACCTCACTCAATTATACATCAGCGGTGTATTTGTAGATGGAAACTGGACCTCATTGATTGTCCAGCTCAAGAGCTTCGACGCCAATTTTAATGAAGCCTTGGCTAATACGGTAGAGGGTGTTAATGCAAGTAATAATGAGTCCATCCGAATGGCAGCAACGATGTTAAGTATTGCTCCGGTGCTGTTAATGTACTTTATTCTTCAGAGATATTTTGTTGAAAGTATCGACCGTACTGGTATCACCGGCGAGTAATGATGTATTGGGAAGCTATTTGCTTGTCATGAGATTTCGAAAAAGAAAAAGAATAAAAGAGGAGGTTACAAATTTATGAAAAGACTAACAAGTATACTTTTAGTTCTTACCATGTGCATGTATCTGATGACGGGCTGTGTATTCGGTAACAGCGATGACAGCAAGGCTCCATCAAGTACCAGTAACGAGACTACAACAGAAAAAGATACGACAGATGATTCTGCTTCAACAGCAACTTCTACTGAGTCTACCCAACCGACGGAAGCAGCTGCAGCTCCTACCGAAGCAGCAGGTCTGCCGGCAATGACGACAGAAAATATTACATTAACCTATTTGAATTTTGATAGTGAATTATTAACCAAAGAACTTGCGGATAAGTTCATGGAGCTTTATCCGAACATTACGGTTGATGTTGCTTATATCAATGTTGCAGATTTCAATACAACTTTATTGAACCTGATTGCAGCAGGCGATGTTCCGGACTGTTTCATGTTCTCCGATGTTGACTTTGCATTAACCAATCAGTTACTTCAACCCTTCACGGAGTACTGGAATGCTGATCCTGAGAATCAGAACCTGATGCCTACCGTAAATGAATTTAAGATTGGTTACTACGATACAGAAGAAAAATGGGCTACACCGATCAAATTATTCCCCGGCATTATTTATGTTGATCGTAGTAGTATGGAAAAATTAAATCTTCCTATGCCATCCGTAGATTGGACTTGGGGTGAAATGATCCAGCTAATCAAGGATGCAACGGATCATACACAGACACCTGCCTATTATGGTCTTGGTGCATGGACCAGACTTGACAGTTTATATGGTATTGCTGCATCTCAGGAGATCAAGGGTGAATTCGGCTGGGATGGTACAGGCTTTGACTTAGGAGTATGGGCTGTAGGAGAGCAGGAATTCTCCGACCTTAAGCTTGCTGGCTACGTTGCTCCAGCACCTGAGACACAGGCGATGGAAAACTGGATGGGTGATTGGGAAGAATGGGCTGGAAACAGCGGACGTGTTGCTATCATGACTGAGCCCTACTGGACCTATATGAACCTTTGGGATTCTGACGAATACAAGGTTGATAAGGGTATTAACTTTGTTCCTTACCCGATCCCTTCCGTAGAGGAAGTAGACGGTGTCGCTAATACCATCGCTACAATGGATATGGGTGGTATCTCTTCCTCTTGTGAATACCCGAGAGAAGCATATGAATTATTAAAGTTCATGGGCTGGGGTGTCGATGGATGGAAAGCAAAACTTGAGATCTTCCATGACGAAAGTATTACGAATGCTTCTGGTCAGCCGTTGATCAGAGATGCTATGCCGGCACCTATTACGATGAATGAAGAAATCTGGGCAGATTACAGATCGTTATATCCTTCCGATGAAGTTGATGGACCTTATTGGGATGCTTACTTTGCAAACTGTACCAGACCGGTTCCTTACGGCTGGATGTCCATTGCCGGATACTGGACCTTCTGTGATGAATACTTTAACAACATTGGTATTCATAACCTTGTAGATACAGGGAAAGCAAAAGCAGCTGACTATGCTGATGAAGCTACTGAGATGGCGAACCAGTATCATAAGGAAGCTATGATGGAATACTTTGGTATTGACTGGAGTCCATCCAAATAATTTATTTCTATAAAAAATGGAGGCCTGCACATTGAGCGAACAGAAAACAAAATTTGATAATACTTGGATTTTGCAAAGAGCAGATCCTTACGTTTATAAGCATGCCGATGGCTCTTATTATTTTACAGCATCCGTGCCCTCCTATGACAGAATCATATTAAGAAAAGCTGATACGTTAGCTGATTTGGCAAATGCTGAAGAAGTAACTGTCTGGACCAAGCATGAGAGTGGCATTATGAGCTATCATATCTGGGCTCCTGAGCTTCATTATCTTCAAGGAAAGTGGTATATTTATTTTTCTGCTGGGGAGAAAGAGAATATCTGGGCTATAAGACCATATGTATTGGAATGTCAGGATCAGGATCCTTTGGCTGGTGAATGGATTGAAAAAGGGAAGATGCAACGGGCTGACCATGATGAATTCTCCTTTGAGACATTTTCCCTCGATGCAACTGTATTTGAGAATCAAGGAAAGCTTTATTTCGTATGGGCTGAAAAAGTAGGTGTGGGAAGAATGATCTCAAATCTGTATATTGCAGAGATGGAAAGTCCAACAAAGCTGAAGACTACCCAGGTATTACTCACCACTCCAGATTATGATTGGGAGAGAGTAGACTTTTGGGTAAATGAAGGTCCTGCGATACTAAAAAAACACGGTAAGATCTTTCTGACCTATTCGGCAAGTGCAACCGGGGCATGTTATTGCGTCGGTATGCTAATGGCGGAAGAAAAATCAGATCTGTTAGATCCGATGTCATGGCATAAAGAACGGCATCCGGTGTTAAAAACAGATTATGAGAAAGGTATCTTCGGGCCTGGACATAATAGCTTTACCTTTGATGAAGAAGGAAAAGAAGTTATGGTTTACCATGCCAGACCATATGAAAGGATTGTAGGTGATCCGCTTTATGATCCGAACCGTCATGCAATGCTAATGCTGGTAGAATGGAATGATCAGAAGAAACCCAAGTTCGGTTTTTTGCCTATTTAACTGAATTTATCCATAAAAAATGTAGAATGCTGTATACACCGCTATTTCTGATGATTTAGATAAATAAAATTGTTAAGATACAGTGTCTATTTCAGTAATATATTTAATGGTGTAGTTATTACTTAAATTCTGGTGTAGTTAAATGGTGTATCGTGTAACATATTATGGATATTACATTTTGTAATTTATGAAGTATTATTACTAATAAAAAACTTGATTTAATGAAGTTTGTTATTAGTAATGTATAAAAAGACTTAAAAATATCTTGACGTTTTGGGAAAAACATAGTATTGTATAATTAGTTAACCAAGACGTGGAATACTTAATTAAATAATTAACTAAATGATTTTGAAAGGCCATTTTTATCTTGAAAATTGGCATGTAAATGCTTTTTTTAAATATTATAAAGGAGGAAAGAAAATGAAAATGAAGAAAATTCTAGGAACGGTTGTAACCTTAGCAATGATTTGTGCAACCGTTTCCACAGCATTCGCAGCTACTCCTGTTTATCAGTACGGCTTTGATGGTGAGCTGGGTGACGCTCAGGCAGCAGTACGTGTAGGTGATACAGACGGTCTTCCGACGGGTGGAGTTTTCACAGTTCCTACCGTTGATACCAGCGTAACAGCACAGTATACAGAAGGTGTTAACGGCCAGGCAGTGTTTTTGGATGGTTCCTATGGTCTTATCTTAGATGCGAAAGAGCTTGGAGATACATATTCAATTTCATTCTGGATTAAACCTGAGAGATTTTCCGACTATTCAACATTTTTACAAATCGGTTCTGACTTATTAGGAACAGAAGGAAACTGTAATTGGTTGAATGTAACAAAGACCAGCTGGGTTGGCGATGCAACTCCAATCCTTTGGTCAAGAAGCCAGAAGGCTGACAAAGAATTGGGCTTAGCAGATGGAACCGTATGGCCTTGGTATCAGACAGCTTACTTTGCAGTTGGCGAGAATCCGATGTTACTTGCTAAGAAGGATTGGACTCATGTTGTAATCACCGTTGATGGTGATAGCGTTGGTATGGATCCTGTATTAGGAACGGAAGTTGCCGGAACTGTAACTAGTAAGTTATACATTAACGGAGCATTCGTTGGTGAAGGCCCTGTAGCTAAGTACACCTTCAGTGAAGGTTCTCAGGTATTCGTTGGTTGCAACGCTTGGGATTATTTCGCAAAAGCAGCTTATGATGATATCAAAGTTTATAACACAGTTCTTACCGATGCAGATGTTGAATCAGCTATGAATGAGCCCGCTGGGGAAGTAGCGGCTGCTGCAGCATCTACAGATGTTCCGAAGACCGGTGTTGCTTCTATGGCAATTATCTTTGGTTTAGGTGCCACTGTTCTTGGAACTGGTTCTGTAGTATTAAAGAAAAAAGAGAAATAGTTTTATCTACTTCAATTCTTATTAATAAGTATTAGAACGAGCAGGCGTCCCCAAGGCCTGCTCGTTTTTTTGTTTGTATTAAAGAGTTGCGAAATTTTCGTTTAAAACCATTAATATATTGCATGATATATTAGGTATAGTATATCATAAAATAAGTGAAGCTTGCTTAAAAACAGCTATAAAAGTTAAGGTAGGCAAGTGAGAAACCCAGAAATTTAATCAATATACAAAAAGGAGATTTTTATGAAAAGACAGCAAGTCAGAAGATTAATTTTACTGATATCTTTACTACTATTCCCGATATTAATGAACTTTTTATCCCCTTATGTCATCATCGATGGAGCTTTCCAAGGAATTTTATCCGGAAGTGGTGTGATATTTATTGTTATGTTTATTACTTCTCTGTTCCTAGGAAGACTTTTCTGCGGCTGGTTATGCCCGATGGGAGGTTTGGGAGATATATTAATCAATGTGAATGGTAAACGGGTTACTTCCAAAGTAATCAAAGGAACAAAGTTTGTGATTACAACAATCTGGGTCGTAACAATCATTAGCGGATTTGTTACAGCCGGAGGTCTTCTTACAGTAAATATGCTTCATCTGACAGATGGCGGAATTTCTGTCAATGAACCTATTCGGTACATAATGTATTATGGTGTTATCCTTATCTTCTTCTTGATCTCAGTAATAGCCGGAAGAAGAGCTTCCTGCCATATGATCTGCTGGATGGCACCGATTATGATTGTCAGTAAGACAATATCCCGTTTCATCAGATTACCTAGATTAAGGGTGAAAGCTGAAAAAGGTAACTGTATCAAATGCAATAAATGTACGGTAGCCTGTCCGATGAGTATCGATGTTATGAATGAGACAGATCAGATTTTTAAGAAGAACAATAATTGTATCTTATGTGGTGCATGCGTAGATACTTGCCCGAAGAAGTGCCTTTCCTATCAGTTTAAGAATAATTAGGATAGCATTACAAATAAATTAAATATATAAAAATTCCTTGCATACATCCATATATACCCATATAATACGTTATTGAGTATATTAATATTAACCGGTTCTATCGGACTACGGTTGAAGATTATGATTAAGGGTGGAGAAAGGAGAAATCCATGTCAGAATTTAAACTGGAAAAATACCTATCATTCGGTATTGAGAATATAATAAAAGGCGCTGTCAAAGCATCATTGAAAAACCCAAAGGAAAGCCTATACATAACAAAATTTGCACTAGCAAGTAGAGAAGCTGCTGCAAAAAGAGAGAGGTATGGGATACACGGCAAGCACATTCCATCTTTCCTTATCTGCAGTATTACAGACAGCTGTAATCTAAACTGCAAAGGCTGTTATGCGAGAGCCAACAATCAGCATAAAAGGCATATGGTCAAAGAACAGCTTAGTGTACAGGATTGGAGAAAGATTTTTGATGAAGCACATGAGGTGGGTGTGAGCTTTATCCTTCTTGCAGGCGGGGAACCGCTGATGCGGCAGGATGTAATTGAAGTAGCAGCTGACTATAAGAACATCATGTTTCCGATATTTACAAATGGGACTCTGCTTCATCAACAGAATATCAGTCTCTTTGACAAGAATCGTAATCTGCTTCCGGTTTTAAGTATCGAAGGGAATATGGAGTTTACTGATTCTAGAAGAGGAAGCGGAGTCTATTCAAGACTTCTTGAGGGAATGGATTATCTGAAAGCGAAGGGTATCTTCTTTGGAGTTTCCATTACTGCAACAAAGGAAAATCTTGGAAATATCACTAATGAATCATTTGTGAAGCAACTGTATGACCAAGGCTGTAAAGTGATTATTTATGTAGAATATGTGCCTGTAAATGCAACTACCGTTAATTTGGCTTTGAACGATCAAGAGCGAGAGGAATTGGACGAAAGACTTAATTTTACTCGACTACATTATAATGACATGATCATTTTATCGTTCCCCGGTGATGAGAAAAGCTCAGGTGGATGTTTGGCTGCAGGTAGAGGTTTCTTCCACATTGCTTCGGATGGTAGTGCAGAACCATGTCCTTTCTCTCCTTATTCCGATACGAACATCAAGAACGCAACCTTACTTGAGGCACTGCAGTCACCTTTGTTTTTGAAGTTAGCCTCGGAGGAAATTCTGCTGAAAGAACATACCGGTGGATGCGTTCTCTTCGAACAGGAAGAAGAGGTTAAAAAAATCTGTAATAGTCAATAATAAGGAAGAGCTTTCTATGGAATGCAGTTCTACCGACGGGTGAAATCGATTGGAGGGCTAGTTGCAGAGAAAGCTCATTTCTATCTGTAATAATGTCACATACATTTGCATCTATATGCGGTATAACTAATGTAAAATAAATAAAAGGAGATTATTCTTATGTTTTCATTATTTCAAAGAGATACCTCAAATTCCATACATGTAAGTGAAATTGATACTATAATAAATGATATTAATCTAGTTGATATCCGAGAGCCGTATGAATATTCCCATGGTAGCATTAAATCAGCGAAAAACATACCGATGGGGCAGCTGCTAAATAATGTAGGTGAATATCTGGAGAAGGGAAAGCAATACCATATTATGTGCCAATCCGGTGGCAGAAGTTCCAATGCGGTCGCGACCTTGTCAAAAGCAGGTTATGATGTTGTGAATGTAAAAGGCGGCATGGGAAGTTATTTTGGAAAAAACAGAAAATAATGCATAATAACAATAAGTTCTTGCAAATACATATTTTTCCGATATAATATAATTATGTAAATTAATGATAGGAGGAATTATCTTGTATTTGGGGAAAAAACTAGTTTTTAAGATGTTATTGCTAGCAATGATGTGTTTTTGTGCGGTTGCCATCATGGGTACAACGAATTATGTTACCGTGGAGGCAGCAGTAAAAGCTCCTACATTAAAAGAAAGTAAAAAATCACTTTATGTCGGATATGAAACCTATACGATCAGTATCAAGAATAAGGTCTCAGCTGCCACAGTCAGCTATAAATCAAGCAAAGGAGATATTGCTTCTGTCAGTGCAAAAGGTGTTGTAACACCCGTTGCGCCAGGATCCTGTGATATAACAGCTACTGTGAAGCAGAACAAAAAAATATATAATTTAGTATTAAAGATTACCGTTGCAAAACCTTCTGTCAAGGTAACAGCATCAACAAGCTATCTAAATGCTGGCGAATCCTTCCGGTTCGAAGCGAAGGCCATGGGTATAAAGGATGAGATCGAATGGAGTACTTCAGATATTACTATTGCTAGGGTAAGTGATTCCGGTAATGTTACAGCGGTTTCAGCCGGCACGGTTTTAATCTATGCGAACGCAGGTGGTCTTACAGCGGAATCCGAGATGGCAATAGGCAGTAACCGTCTGGGAACCTTAACGAATAGTATAACGATTTACGATGATATGAAGATTTATATCACAACAGCGGATGATATCGGTAGCGAAAGCTTATATTATGAAACTTTGATGGATGATGATATCATCAGTTGTAAATGGGATAACGATTGGGAAAATTCCAACCGTATCGGACTAACGATTACACCGAATTCTGTTGGTACCGAGACGATCATAATTACCTCGGATCTATCAGACGATCAAGTGTTTATCAATGTGACTGTAGTAGAAACACCCAATATGAGAGTGAAACTGGATGCTGAAGCTGTATATGAAAGCTGCTCCCCTTCCATCGTCGAGATTACTGCAATGGATGGTGAATACTCCTCACTTGGTTCAGGTTTCTTTATCGGCGAAGACATGATTGTAACAAATTATCATGTAATCGAAGGTTCTGATAAGATTGTAGTCAGAACCGCTGATGAGAAAAAGTATAACGTAGATACTATATTGGGTTATAATGCTAATCTGGATTTAGCAATCTTAAAATTAGATAAAAAAATACAACCAATATCCATCAGTCGGGATAAGGCTAAGGTTGGACAGACAATCTACACTCTTGGAAGTCCATTAGGACTTACCGGAACCATGACAAAGGGAATGATTTCTACTGCTTCCAGAGTAATGGAGGATGGTGTTAATTATATTCAGATTGATGCCGCTATTTCTCCGGGCAACAGCGGTGGTCCTTTGGTGAATGAATATGGAGAAGTCATCGGAATTAATACCATGTATTATATTGATGGGCAGAACCTTAATTTTGCGATTAATATTAATGAGGTACAGAAGATTAATACGAACCAACCCATATCTGTAGCTGATTACAAAAAACAATATGATGATTGGTTATATGAACAATTTCTGGCTAATATGGTCCATGAAGATCCCACAAAGAGTCAAACAGTGGGAGATTGTCAGGAAGTTGTTTCAGGAGTAATCGGTGTTGAGGGTACCCTTAAGGTTTCGGAAAATGGCGATAGGTTCTGGTTTGAGATGGATGAACCCGGATATTTCACCCTTCTTGCATTTTATGATTCAATTGCTGATAGGGGGAATACATATATCGAGATTTACGATCAGAATTTGGATTATCTGGTTACTGCTTATGAGGAAGAATTTGCTTCGGAGTACTTAAAGCAATATCTAAATCCAGGTTGGTACGTCATTTATGTATGTAATGATGATACTTATATAGGAAACGATATAGAATATTCTTTTATAGTAACACATTAAAAAGATGCTGTTAATCGATGATAGGAAGAAAGCTCCACTTATCTTGATTAACAGCTGTTTTTTATCTTTTTTTAATTTTTAGTACTTGTTCGAACTTTTCATACAGGCTAGCAGTTATCCAAGTAATCATAGGGCTAATCAAGATACCAAGGATTGCTAAGATAATTATGATAATCTTTGATAAGCTATTGCCCGAACCCGACAGATTACGTAAGCCGACGAGGACAAAGGGAAGGAAGATACCAAATAACAGTACGGACCAGATCAGTGGAGGAAAGGATAATACCATGACCGGAATTGCTGTAAAACCAGCTAGGATACCTAAGCTACCAAGTAATATGGAAGCAGGACGTAAAGGCCTCTTAACCATAAATAAGGGTATTAGAAAGCTTCTCCATAAGGCACTGGTCTGGGCGCCTCCAAAAAGTCCACCTATTATATTACGAAATGAGGTAATTGTGATGGATCGGTCTAGATTAATCTCTTCCCGTTTCTCGTCCGGTTTATAATTGGCTTCCAGCATTGCATTGATGGAGATGGTATCAATTGCCCATAGGAGTATAACAAAAAGTGCAAAGGGTATGGTCTTAAGTATCGTTAGTGGCTCCAAACCGAATCCGATACCCCACATGTCATTCCACCAGTAACTTGGGTTGAAGGAGGGGAGAATAATAGGCTTGAAGGAACCAAGGGTGATTCCATAAGCGAAGGATATCATTACTGATATCATAGCTGCGATGGGAACAATCAGCCACAATTTATTAAGTTTAAGCAGAATAGCGTAGATCAGTATTAAAACAGCTAAAAGGATAAGAAAAGGGGTATGTTTCTCAATAAAAAATGCAGATAGATTCTTTATTGACAGAAACACACCCGAGATACCGATTGTGAGTGTCAGGCTTGTCTTAGTAACCAAGCCTGACATTGCAATCAATTTATGAAATAGTTTTGTCTTTATTGCCAGAATTCCAAAAGCCCCAACTAAAATACTTAATACGAAAGGATGAACACCAAAAGCTGCCATGGAAGGAACCAAAATAATCAACGGTGCAAGTGTACCGGAAGGAGCTGTGTTTGGTAACAGGAGTGCAGCAAGTAGTGTAATGATACTTCCGATTATCATCTCAATCCTGACATTTTCAAATACAAAGTCAGGGTTCTTGATGTTGTATTGTGTTGCCCATACCATAGCAAAGGAAGTGACCAAAGCTGTTTTACCAATCAATCCGGAGAACGCAGGTACAAAATCAATCAGTTTAAATTGTATGGGGTTAATTTTTCTATTCATAGGCTCTTAGTATCTCATAGGAATTAGATCAATGTAATCCTGTAGCGGTGCGTCCCGGAGCAGGCATTCGATAATCTTTCTACCCAAAGGATTTAACTCCTCTGTATTAAATTTAACGGCTTCCTTCTTGAAGAAATCAATGAGGATAGCAGAACCAGCGTCATAACCATCAGTTCCTACTTCCTGCTGTCTTTCCGGCTGGAGGAAGGCTCTTCTGATATATTGTCCATCTACTTTTAAGGATTCTAAGCCGTATCCGAGAAGGGTACAACGTGCTTCCTTTAACTGGTCCATCTTAAACTTCGCACTGCCTCTTCTTGCGATATATTCTCTTGCAACCCATTGAGGATTAAAGCTTACTTTATAGACACCGATATGCTGGTTTGGAATGAGTACATATCTTGTGCTGGAGGAACGAATGATCTGGTCAAGTAGGAGATTTGCCTGCTTTACCATTTTTCCTGTAGCAAATGGCCAATAGGATCCGACACCTTCACTAATCATGCCTTTTCCGCCAACGATACTAGGGTTATTGTAACCTCTAGGTGCAACCAGTCTCCATAACCAAGCTAGTGCAGGAGGGAGGATGTGGAACATACCAAGGATACCATAGGAAGGATTCTCTCTTGTGCAAGGAGGCGTTCTAACACCAAAGCTTCGAACATCAACCTCAACGGGATCCGAAACAATTTCCGGAACCAGACGTCTAGGAAGGATTGCTCTGGGGTTCGGACAAGGCTTACCATCGGAATCCAGTGTATGCTCCCATACAAGGCAGGTTGCGTTCGGAACCGCCTGGATGTTAAGGAAAACCAATGGTTCCTTAGGTTGTGTAAATATCTTCTCGTATTGAGGTGAAGTACCATATTCCTTTACATGGTCAAGTCTTAAGAACCAACCATTCTCAGCATCCTGAACCACAAGTTTCTTGCTGTCATTCTGCATATCCGGGTGGCAAAGTGCCATATCATCCGTAACCGGACGCAGTTCGCAGGACTCAGTAAGTTCAAGATAATACTTCTCACCTGTAGATAGGTTTTCTCCAAGTTCTAATCTACCGTCAGCAGCTCTGTGAGCTGGTTCAATCATTTCACTCTTACCACCACCGGAAGCACCTTCGTGCATAATAACAATTTCATTATCGTAAGGAGTTATTACTTTAACAGTGGAAGCATGTGCTGTAATCCAGTCTTCACGCTCACCGATGTTAAGAAGAACACCATAGATTCCTTTTTTTGCGCTGGGACCCGGATAGAGGTTATAGGAGAATACCTCATGAAGATCATCGAGTCTGTTGTGGATAACAACCTGTTTACCATCAAAATTGGTATGACGGAACGGCGGTGCTAGGTATACGATTGCTTTCGGACAGAAACCTTCAGCGATTTCCTCTATACTTAAAAATCCTTGTAAATCCGCAAGTCCACACGCAAAGAAGGCAGCATTTGCCGGAGCGATTAAGAGAGCATCGTAACCATATTGATATCCACCTGCTTTAAAGGGAAGGACAATAAGCTCTTGATCCTGTAACCAATTAAGGGACTCTTTGCGAAGAGGTTCAAAATCGGATTTATATAGATCCTTGTACCTGGGCTTGTCCGTATCTTTATTATCACCAATGATTAGACTCTCGGGATCACGGCGACGCATATAATCTTCCATATAATTTACTGCAACACCATTTTTGCAGCGGGTTACCTCGACTTCATCGATTAAGCCTTTTCCTTTTACTTCATAAGCAACTTTATAGCTGTCACTCTGTTCTTTTCCGAAGCAGAGGTCTATTAATTCCATCCTGGATTTCGGAAATAGTACCTTTTTGCTGCCCTTTATTACGCTCATAACATCGTCTGTCAATATCATTTTTTGTAAGTATTCATTCATACGTGATTCCATTCAATTACTCCATTTCTGCATAAATTTCACTTTACCATTCTGATAATAAGTTATTTTTACATAACAAATTAGTAATGAAAGAGGTGAGATTAGTTTTATTTTGTGTTATATATTGTGAAAATATCCATTAAAGCTCAGTCTGTAGTTTTGCATCCTTTGCAATAACTTCATTCACCATGTCGTTTTTCATCTGTTCTAGTTTTTTACTTAGTTCTTCATCGGTAATCGCTAACATCTGAACAGCCAGTATACCTGCATTGTCTGCACCATCAATTGCCACGGTAGCAACCGGGATCCCTTTTGGCATCTGAACTGTTGCCAGAAGTGCATCAAGTCCATCCAATGTGGAGGATTTTATCGGAATACCGATGACCGGTAGGGTAGTATGTGCTGCTATAATTCCAGCTAGGTGAGCGGCTTTACCGGCAGCACAAATGATTGCGCCGAAACCGTTAGCTTTTGCTGAGGATGAAAATTCACATGCTAGTGCCGGCGTACGATGAGCACTCATAACATGAACTTCAACAGGAATTCCAAAGCTTCCCAAAGTATTGATAGCACCCTTTACGATAGGTAGATCACTGTCACTGCCCATAAGAATTGCAACTTTTTTACTCATGTTCCTATTCTCCTTATTTTATTTTCGAAGGATAGCTCCTTCTTATTTATAAAAAAGCCGATACCTTTAGAATCATCCAAGATATCGGCTTACGTACAACTTAACAAACTTCATTGAAGTTTGGCTACTTGGTATATTACCTTAGCAGCTGATTAATTTGTGTTGTCTTCCGCAACTATTTGGTTGTTATCAAGTCTTCGATGTTTTTGTCGGTTGTTATAATGATGATTTTTTCTCCGGTCTTCGTGCTAATGTCGGAATGGGTGCTGACTATGGCTACATCGATAATTTCAGTTATCAATGTTTCCAGATATCCTCTCCCTCCTTCAAATAGGGTAGACCGTACTTTCTTAAATAATTCAATTCCCTGAGGATTGTCGGTAAGTTTCAGCTCAGATGGACTTAGAATACCGGATAATCGGATAATAATCATATCGCTAATCACAAAAGTTCGGATTAATTTTGGACCGCGGCCCATGTATTCCATCTCAAACTTGCTGACAGCTTCACTAATTTTTGCTTCCAGTTGACCTTTGGTCATAGTATATCTCCGTTCCGCCATTAGAGGCAAGCGAAAAGTCGAATAGACACATATTGTATCTAATTATGTTTTTTTTGATCTCAGCGTAATAAATATAACTTATTTATCCGTTAATGTCAACATTTTAAAAGTATTTTTAGAGTTAATATTGCATTAAAATACATACCTATGGCTTGCCTGAAATATAGTTAAAAATTTGCTTGACAAAGCTTTACCCATTGATATAATGCGTATAAATATAAATAAACCGTTGAGCAAGAGAAGTAAGATTAATTGCCTGTATACAGAGAGCCGCGGATGCTGAGAATGCGGTTACAATGATTATTCTGAATAGACTTGCGAGGGATTGAGAATAGCAGATAATATTAAAATATAATTTATAAAGAAAGATGAGGTAGAAGGATGATTCTTGATACAATAGCCGAGTCCACCCGTAACAGGGTTGAAAAAGCAAAAGGAGCATTAAGTTTAGAAGCTATGAAATCCATTATTTATGATGGGGCAGGAGTCCGAAGCTTTAATAACCGCATTGCTTTCGCATTTGAAAGAGCATTAAAGGATTATAGTAAAGGATTCAGAAATGCTAATCCATTGACTTCAATGAAAGAAGGAGCATTTGCGAAGATTGCTTTTGTCTGTGAGGTAAAGAAAGCTTCACCCTCCAAGGGTGTCATTATTGAGGATTTTCCATATCTTGAGATTGCTAAGGAGTATGAGAAAGCCGGAGCGGATGCCATCTCCGTGTTGACGGAGCCGGAGTATTTTCTTGGAGATAACGGATATCTAACAGCCATCAGTGATGCTGTTCGAATTCCTGTACTACGTAAGGATTTTACATTAGATGAGTATCAGATATATGAGGCGAAGGTTATTGGAGCAGATGCAGTATTACTTATCTGTTCCCTACTAGATACAGCAACGCTGAAGAGATACCTAGCTCTCTGCAACGAGCTTGGCTTATCTGCTTTAGTGGAAGCCTATACAGAAGAAGAAGTAAACTCAGCCATCGATGCTGGGGCAAGATTGATCGGAGTGAATAACCGTAATCTGCAGACCTTTGAAGTTGACTTAAACAATAGTATAAGATTAAGAGGTCTGGTACCTTCGGATATTATCTTTGTAGCAGAAAGCGGGATTAAAGTGCCGGAGGATATCAATGTATTGCAGGAAGCGGGGGTGGATGCAGTACTGATCGGTGAGGTTTTGATGAATAGTCCAAATAAAAAGGAACTATTAACACAGCTTAGGGGCAGTAATCAGGAGAAGAAATAGATTATATGGAACTGGCGATGTGCGTTTAAATAAAAAATAAAAACAGGTATTGACATTAACGTAGCGTAAAGGTATAGACTGTGTTTGTAAGGAAGTGCAAGACAATGAATATGGAGGTATCGATGGAGTATACAGTTCAAAAACTAGGCCAGTTGGCAGGAGTTAGTACCAGAACACTAAGATATTATGATGAGATCGGAATTCTTAAGCCGGCAAGGATCAGTT
>FWWL01000380.1_pt1 | contig 124311 bp, 129 predicted proteins | sample 2228331 | NCBI WGS metagenome assembly FWWL01 (sample SAMEA103939775, study PRJEB20133) | metagenome | reverse complement strand
TAATATTGAAGTCGAGGGAGAAGAAAAGGAAGGCGCTCTTTACTATATTAAATATCCCCTTGTAGATAGTTTAGATTACATAGTTATAGCTACCACAAGGCCAGAAACGATGCTTGGTGATACAGCCATAGCGGTAAATCCCGAGGATGAAAGGTATAAACATCTTATAGGCAAAAAAGCGGTTCTTCCTCTTGTTGGAAGAATCCTTCCCATTGTTGCCGATTCCTATGTGGACATGGAGTTTGGAACGGGAGCTCTGAAAGTTACACCTTCCCACGACCCTTACGATTTCGAACTTGGTCAGAAACATGGGTTGGAATTTGTCAAGGTTATAGATTTCGATGGCAGGATGACGGAACTTGCTGGAAAATACAAATCCATGGATCGGTATGAATGTAGAAATGCCATAGTGGAGGACTTAAAGAAAGAGGACTATCTTGAAAAGATAGAGCCCTACAAACATAGAGTGGGACATTGCTATAGGTGTAAGAGCGCTGTTGAACCGATGATATCTCTTCAGTGGTTCGTAAAGACTAAACCGCTTGCTGAGAAGGCCATAGAGGCGGTAAAGAAGGGTAGGACGAAGATTGTTCCTTCAAAGTGGGAAAAAGACTATTTTGTCTGGCTTGAGAATATAGAAGATTGGTGTATTAGTAGGCAAATATGGTGGGGTCACAGGATACCTGCCTGGTATTGCAACTCCTGTGGTGACATAACAGTTTCAGAGGAAGATCCAACAACTTGTTCTCACTGCAATTCAGAGGATATATACCAGGATCCCGATGTTTTAGATACATGGTTTAGCTCTGCCTTATGGCCTTTTAGCACCCTTGGATGGCCAGAGAAAACTAAAGAGCTTGAAAGATTTTATCCCACTTCGGTTTTGGTAACGGGTTTTGATATCTTGTTTTTCTGGGTTGCCAGAATGATGATGATGGGACTTCACTTCATGGGAGATGTGCCCTTTCACGATGTCTATGTTCATGCCCTGGTAAGGGATGCTCAGGGTCAGAAGATGAGCAAATCTAAAGGGAATGTTATCGATCCTTTGGTTGTGATGGAAAAATATGGAACCGATGCCTTCCGCTTTACGCTGACAGCCTTTGCTGTTCAGGGTCGTGATATAAAGCTTTCTGAAGAGCGAATTGAAGGATACCGCCACTTTGTAAATAAACTTTGGAATGCTTCACGCCTTGTTCTTATGAATCTGGATGGCTTTGACGGTGATTATAACATTCCCAGAGAAATTGATCAGCTATTCCATAGGTGGATTTTGAGCAGACTGAATAAGCTGATAATAGCGGTAGATAGGGCTATGGAGGAGTATCACTTCAATGATTATGCTCAAAGTCTTTATCAATTCCTATGGCATGAATACTGTGACTGGTATCTGGAAATGATTAAGCCAGAGCTTTATAGCCAAAATGGAGCAAGAAAAAGGCTAGCTCAGCAAATTTCCTCTTATGTTCTACACCAGGTTCTTATAATGCTTCATCCTATTATGCCCTTCGTTACTGAAGAGATATGGCAGAAGCTTCCTAACCAAGGCACAAGTATTATGAAAGCTTCTTTTCCTGAAAGCGACGAGAACAGGATAGATGAAGAAGCGGAAAAAAGTATGGCTTTTCTTCAGGATGTTGTAACAAACATAAGAAATATAAGAGGCGAAATGAATATATCTCCAGGTTTACGGATTGATGTGGTCTGTAGGTATAAGGAGGAGCTCGATCGAAGAATTATTGAAGACTATGGTTATCTCATTAAGGAACTTGCTAGGGTTGGAAGTCTTCAAGTTTTTCCAGTGGATAAGTCAGAAAAGCCAAAGTTTTCGGCGGGAAGCGTTGTTGGCTCTTGTGAAGTGTATGTTGTTTTAAAAGATTTGCTTGATTTTGATGCAGAACTTAAAAGGCTTGATAAAGAAATTAGCAAATTAGAAGCAGAAGTCCTTCTTGTCCATAAAAAGCTCCAGAACGAGGATTTTCTTAGGAAAGCTCCAGAAGAAGTTGTTCAGAAAGAAAGGGAAAAATTTCAGCACCTTAATGAGAAGATTCAAAAGCTCAAATCACACTACACCAGCCTCTTAAACGTAAAGGAAGGGGGTTAATGGAGAGGTTGTATTACTGGCTCATAGAAGAAATTTTAAGAGAAGACATAGGGCATGGTGATGTTACCACGGAAGCGATTGTAGATTCCCATATTAGGGGAAGAGCTGAGATAATTGCAAAGGACGATCTTGTCCTTTCTGGTATAGATGTTGCTTTGGAGGTTTTTAAATATATTGATTCTTCCGTAGAGATAGAAAGATATTTTGAAAATGGTGACGAGGTACTGAAGGGTTCTGTTATATGTAAGATTATTGGAACTGTAAGGGGTCTTCTTGGAGCGGAAAGGGTCGCTATTAATCTTCTTCAGCACTTAAGTGGCATCGCCACTATGACGAGAGCTTTTGTTAAAAAGATTGAAGAAGCCTTGAAGGAAAGGGGAGGGCAGGGGGGTTGTTATCTTCTGGATACTAGGAAGACTACACCTCTTCTTAGAAAGTTCGAAAAACAGGCTGTTTTGCATGGAGGTGGTAGAAACCATAGATTTGGACTATTCGATGGGGTTCTCATTAAGGAAAACCATATAGTTGCAGCTGGTGGATCGATAAAGGAGGCTATTCGGAGGGTAAAAAACAGTGTTCATCATCTTCTAAAGATAGAGGTTGAGGTTGAATCGATTTCTCAGCTTCTGGAGGCTGTTGAGGCGGGGGTGGATATGGTGCTTCTTGATAATTTTGAACTGGAAGAGCTTAAGAAAGCTATTAGAATCTGTAAGGAAAAGGGGGTGTTATGTGAGGTATCGGGAGGTGTTAACCTCTCAAATATAAAGGAGTTTGTTTGGGCGGGAGCTGATTTTATAAGTTCCGGAGCTATAACCCATTCAGCTCCAGCGGTAGATATTAGTATGAAACTAAGAGAGATTTTTAATTAAGGGAGGATAAGAAAATGTATTTTACCGCTCTTGCTTATGCGATGGGAACATCTGCTCAACAGGGGGGTCAGGCTACAGGAGGACCTCTTGCTGCTTTGCTTCCTCTAATTTTCATGATTCTTATATTCTACTTTCTAATCATTAGGCCTCAGCAAAAACGTCAGAAAGAACACCGTAATATGCTTGCTAACTTGAAAAAGGGAGATCGGGTTCTTACTCAAGGTGGTATTTACGGAACTATTACCGGCATTACCGATAATGTAGTTACTTTAGAAATTGCGGATAATGTGAGGGTAAAGGTTCAAAAAGCTTTTATAGCTGGTCTTGTGAGCCAGGACACTCTTAAGGAAGGTTCATAGTCAATTTTAAGGAGGGGTTCCGTTGGCATCTTTAAGATGGCGTTTCGCCTTAGTGGGGGTTGTGTTTTTGGTTGCTTTAATTTATCTAGTTCCTACTTTAAGTCCGAAACTTCCTTCTTGGTGGCTAAAAATACTTCCAAAGGAAAGGATCCGCCTTGGTTTAGATCTCCAGGGAGGCATGCATCTTATTTTAGAAGTTCAAACCGACAAAGCTGTTGAAAGTTTTGTAGATAGGCAGGCTGAGGAGTTCAAGGAAGCACTGAAAAAAGAGGGTCTTGCTTTTTTTGGCGTTGAAAGAACTGGTTTGAAGGGATTGACTCTTAAGATGCCTTCAGGGGCTTCCTTGGCCAAATTAGAGGAGCTTGTAAAGAAATACTTTTACTTTTTTGAGCTCAGGGATACGAAAATTTCGGAAGGAGAAACAGTTGTTCTTCTCGAGCTAAGTGATCAAGAACTCAAACAGATTAAGCAAATGGCTGCTAAACAAGCTCTCGAAACAATAAGAAACCGTATTGATCAGTTTGGTGTAAGTGAGCCCGATATAAGACCTCAAGGCGAGGATAGGATTCTTGTTCAGCTTCCTGGAGTAAAGGATCCTCAGCGAGCAATGGCAATCATTGGTAAAACTGCCCTTTTGGAATTTAAGTTGGTAGACGAAAGTGTAACTGCTGAAGATATCTCTAAAGAAAAGATTCCTCCTGGATCCAAAATTTATCCCATGAAAAAATTTGATCCAACAACAAATAAGGTTCAACAGGGAACTATTGTTCTTAAGGATAAAACCCTCCTTACAGGGGAGCATATAGCTGATGCAAGAGTAAGAATAGATCAGCAATATAATCAGCCCTACGTTTCTTTGGAATTTGATCCTCAAGGAGCCAGAATTTTTGAACGTATTACAGGGGAAAATGTCAAGAAGAGGCTTGCTATTGTGCTGGATGGAGTAGTCTATTCTGCCCCGGTAATCCAAGAAAAAATCACAGGGGGGAAAGCAAGTATTACGGGTTCCTTTACAATGGACGAAGCAAAGGACCTTGCAATTGTTTTAAGGGCTGGTGCTCTTCCTGCTCCTGTAAAGGTTCTTGAGGAACGAACTGTTGGCCCTTCCCTTGGTATGGATTCTATAAGAAGGGGTCTTTTGGCTGCTATTGTAGGAGGTGTGGGTGTTTTGGTTTTTATGATCTTTTACTATCGCTTTGCTGGACTTGTTGCCGACCTTGTCCTTGTTATGAATATCTTTCTTATCTTGGCGTGTCTTTCTGCCTTTCAGGCTACTCTTACCCTTCCTGGTATAGCTGGTATAATACTTACTATAGGAATGGCGGTTGATGCCAATGTTCTTATCTACGAGCGAATAAGGGAAGAGCTTAGGCTGGGGAAAACACCAAGGGCTGCCATTGAAGCTGGCTATAGTAGAGCAACCGTAACTATTATAGACTCTAATGTTACGACCCTGATAGCAGCTGTAGTCCTTTTTCAGTTTGGCACAGGACCTATAAAGGGTTTTGCTGTCACTTTGTCCATAGGTATTTTGTCCAGTATGTTCACCGCAATTATCGTAAGTCGCTTAATTTTCGACTATTGGCTTATGAGACGTAAGGTTTCTACTCTAAGCATCTAGGGAGTTGTGGATTAGGAGGAAAGTAATGATCTATATTATCAAGCCGGACGTTAATATCGATTTTGTTGGAAAAAGGCATCTTGCCCTTGCCTTTTCAATAATTCTTACTCTTGCTGGAATACTGGCTATAATTTTAAGAGGTGGCTTAAATATGGGTATAGACTTTGCTGGAGGAACTATAATCCAAGTAAAGTTTAAGGGTTCTCCGGTAGATATTCAGGAAATTAGAAATGTTCTTACTCCCCTTGGTGTTGGAAGTGGCGCTATTCAACAAGTAGGAGATGCAAGAGATCAGGAGTTTCTCATAAGAACTAGTGTGCAGGACGATTCTGGCCAATCTTTCAGCCAGAAAGTTCGTGAAGAACTGGAAAAAGCTTTTGGTAAAGATAGAGTAGATATCAGACGGATAGAGATGGTTGGACCTAAAGTAGGAAAAGACCTTAGAGAAAAAGCGCTTCTTACCGTCTACTACTCTCTTATTTTTATGGCTATCTATATTGCTGGAAGATTTGAACATAAGTGGACTAAAAGCGCTATTATCGGTTTATGTCTTTTTGGCGGTCTGAAGTTACTCGAAGGATTTAACATTGGGTATGGTTATCTTTCCATAATAGCCTTCACGGTTACCCTGGTGCTTTTTTGGGTATTTAGTCTTCCCTATGCTCTCGGGGCTGTTCTTGCCCTCATCCATGATGTTATGATGGTCATCGGGATCTTTGCTATCTTAAACAAAGAGTTTGATTTGAGTATTATAGCAGCCATTCTTACTGTTATAGGTTATTCCTTAAATGACACTATTATAGTTTTTGACAGGATAAGGGAAAATCTCAGGAAGGAAAGGGGGCTTGATTTTAAAGAGCTTGTCAATAAAAGCGTCAATCAAACTCTTAGTAGAACCATTCTTACCTCTGGCACGACTTTGATGGTTGTTCTTGCCCTTTTAATCCTTGGAAGTTCTGTTATAAAAGATTTTGCTCTTGCTCTTTTTATTGGCATCCTTGCTGGAACATATTCTTCTATTTTTATTGCTATTCCGGTTCTAATATTATATGAGGATCGTCTGGCTAGAAAATTTTCTCCTCTTAGAGCTGGAAGGGTTGGTGTAAAGTGAAACATCTTGACATTCCCTTAATATTTTGACATTGAAAAGGTGAAAGCCGGAGTGGTGAAACTGGTAGACGCGCTGGACTCAAAATCCAGTGGGCCTCGTGCCCGTGAGAGTTCGAGTCTCTCCTCCGGCACCACTTGTAAAAGCCGTAATGAAAAATTACGGCTTTTTAATTTGTTAAGGGAGAAATAAGATGGCCAGAGTAACTATTGAAGATTGTCTTGAAAAGGTAGACAGTAGATTCGCCCTAGTTCATCTTGTTGTAAGAAGAGTTCTTCAGCTAAGGCAAGGAGCAAAGCCCCTTGTAGAAAGCGACAATAAAGAGATTGTTTTAGCTTTGAGAGAGATTGCAGCAGGCAAGATAAGCCTGGACAATATTGATTTACTTGATAAAGCCCTAAAGGAAGGTCGTGCTATTCCAGAAAGTAGATACGATTCAAGTGCTCTTATAGCAGAAAGTTTTGAGGAGGAGAGTAAGAGATTTGCTTTGCCTCAAACAGAAAGTTTTGAGCTACCTCCTCAGGAAGAGGAAGAACAGTAAAGTGGATCTTTTTAACTATCTCAAAAAAAGGGATCTTCTTAATTCAGAAATTAGTAAAGAAGAAAGTTGCCAATTGGGCGATAGACTGTTGGAAGCTGGTTTTTTCCATGATGCCCTTTCCTTTTATGAAAAGGGAAACTGTAAAGAAAGGCTTCAGAACCTTTTTGAAAAAGCCTGGCAGGAGGGGGATTACTTTTTGGTAAAGACAATAGCACCCCTCATTGGAAAAACAATTCCAAGAGAAGAATGGATTGAATTAGGTCAAGTAGCAGAAAAACTTGGAAAATATCTTTTTGCACTGAACGCCTACAGGGAAGCCAATTCGACAGAAGATATTGCAAGGCTTGGCTGTTTGTTTGATTTTCAAGTCAAAGGACCTAACCTTGACTTTACTTCCGGCAGTGCTTAAAAAACAAAGGGGATGTTTTTTCCAAAGAAAGTAGTAGAACTTCGAACAGCACTTGGATTTTTCAGTTGTATGGATAAACTCTTAAAAATAGGCAAAATGGTTAGGATATTCAAGGTGGGCAGGACAAGATCCGAAAACTATATAGGGGTAGAAGGTGCTCCCCCTATGCCTCTGTTCTGTCAGGTGCCTGCCCAGATGGTGGCTGAAACCTCCTATATCAAACTCAAAAAATGGACAAATGGATAGCTTTGTCGAAGGATGGTTTAGGAAAAACGGAACGGTTGGAGGGTGAATGAAATCGTATGAAAAGAGATTATTATGAAGTTCTTGGAGTTCCTAGAAATGCCACGCAGGAAGAAATAAAGAAGGCCTACCGTGCCCTAGCTTTTAAATATCATCCCGATAGAAACCCTGGCGATAAAGAGGCGGAAGAGAGATTTAAAGAGGCCTCTGAGGCTTATGAAGTTCTAAGAGATCCTGAAAAACGCCGAATATACGACCTTTATGGCCACGAAGGGCTTGGCAGAAGCGGATACGAAGGCTTTAAGACATATCAAGACATTTTCTCATCTTTTAGCGATATCTTTGAAGAGTTTTTTAATTTTGGATTTGGTGGTAGTTCAAGGAGAAACAGAACAGCCTCAAGACCAGGAAATGATCTTCTTTACTCTATGACCATTTCTTTCGAGGAGGCAGTCTTTGGAACAGAAAAGGAAATAGAGATTCAAACCTATGTGCTTTGTGAGGCCTGTGGGGGAAGTGGTGCTTTACCTGGAACTGGTGAAGTGGTCTGTCCGTCCTGCAACGGCTACGGACAGATATTTCAAACTCATGGCTTCTTCCGAATAGGAACAACCTGTTCTAGGTGTAAAGGCTCTGGAAGGATACTAAAGGCACCATGTAGCGTTTGTAAAGGCGAGGGAAGGGTTGAAAGAAAGAAAAGGGTTACTGTAAAGATTCCAGCAGGTGTTGATAACGGAACCAGATTAAGGCTCAAAAATGAGGGGGAATGTGGTTATAGAGGTGGTCCACCAGGAGATCTTTTCATTCAAATTGAAGTTGAACCTCATGAAATATTTGAAAGAGATGGTTCTACTTTGTATGTAAAGGTTCCTATTCACTTTGTAGAGGCTATCCTTGGGGGAGATATAGAGGTTCCCACTTTGGAAGGAATGGAAACTATAAGGATTGAACCTGGCACAAAACCTGGCTCTGTTATTAGGCTTCCTGGAAGGGGGGTTCCCATATTAAAGACTGGCAAAAGAGGAGATCTTTTGATTGAGATAGATGTTGAGATTCCTAAGGAGATTTCAAAACGTCAAAAGGAATTGCTTCAGGAGTTCCTTAGACTAGAAAAGGAAAATAGGGCAAAGAAAAGAATCTGGCCGTGGCAGAAAAAAGAAAAGGAAAAGAAAACTTATACTGTTTAATCTATATCTCAGCCTTCACAGTGTAAATTTCCTTAGCCACTGCTCGAAAGGGAGGCTTTCATGATAGAAGTTGAAGATCTAACCAAGTATTATGGAACTTTTCCAGCCATTATGGATTTGAATTTCACCGTAGAAAAGGGAGAAATAGTAGGTTTCCTTGGCCCAAACGGAGCGGGAAAATCAACAACTATAAAGATTCTAACCTGTTATATGCCTCCAACGAGGGGAACTGCAAGGATAGATGGACTAGATTGCTTTGAAGAGTCAATAAAGGTCAGGCAAAGGATAGGCTATCTTCCTGAAAATGTTCCTCTTTACAAAGAAATGACTGTAAGGCGCTTTCTTGAGTTCGTTGCTCAGGTTAAAAATATCAACGGAAAAGCTGCTAAAAGTGAAATAGGAAGAGTTCTTGAGATATGTGGCATAGAAGATGTGGCCAATAGAATTATAGGAAATCTTTCCAAAGGATATCGCCAAAGAGTCGGACTCGCCCAGGCACTCATTGGAAATCCACCAGTATTAATTTTAGATGAACCAACAATAGGTCTTGATCCTGCGCAGATTGTAGAGGTAAGAAGTCTTATTAAGTCTTTAGGTGGAGAACACACCATACTGATGAGTAGCCATATACTTCCAGAGGTTGCTCAAACTTGCAATAGAGTAGTTATAATAAACAAAGGACGTATTGTTGCTATAGATTCTCCTGAAAATCTTAGCAGACAACTTAGGAAAACCTTACAACTTTTAATATCCCTTGAGCCACCAGTAGACGCTGAAAAGTTTAAGAGTATTTTAAGGAACATACCATCTGTTTTGGATGTTTATCCCCACAAGAATAGTGACCATTCTTTCATTGTGGAAATAAAAAGTAATGGCAGTGTTAGGCCTGATATTGCAAAAGCTGTTGTTGAAAACGGATTTAGGCTGGTTGAATTTCGCTCGATAGATGTGACCCTTGAAGAGATTTTTATGCAACTTGTAACCGCCGAGGAAAACAACTTATTGGAGGAACATTAAAAAATGCGTGGACTTTGGGCTATCTACAAGAAAGAACTTTATTCTTTCTGGGCTTCCCCTATATTTTACATTGTTGCCCTCGTCTTTTCCTTACTTTCTGGCTATTTTTTCTATAGCTCCATGGCTTATTATAACGTTATTAGCTTTCAGGTTGTCCAAAATCCCCTGTTGGCTAAGGATATTAACATTCTAACAGTGGTTATTAGACCTTTATTTTTTGATATGAGTATAGTGCTTTTGATTTTGTCTCCCCTTCTTACAATGAAGCTTTTCGCAGAAGAAAAAAAAACAGGAACCATAGAACTTATTCTTACCTATCCTATTACTGACATTGCTTTGGTCTTTGGAAAATTTCTAGCGGTTTTGACAATCTTTGCCGTGCTCTTACTTCTGGGAACCCTTTTGTCAATAGCGGTATTGATCTATATAGCTAAACCTAGCTTAAAGGTTTTACTTGGGTGTTACCTTGGGATTCTTCTTATGGGCGCTAGTTTTTTGTCGATCGGGCTTTTTACGTCTTCTCTAACTCAAAATCAAATCATTGCAGCAACCCTATCCTTTGGGGCTCTCCTTGGATTCTGGGTTGTCTCATGGATGAGATCTATATTTTACTCTGACCTTGGCAGATTGTTTGAATATATTTCCATTACCTATCATTTTGATCCCTTTACAAAGGGACTCATCGATATAAGGCACATAATTTATTACCTTGCCTTTACAGCCTTTTTCATATTTGTCACTATACGCCAAATTGAGTTACACCGCTGGCGTGGCTAATTTCCCCTTCTAGGAGGACAACCCCATGAAAAGAAATCTTGTCTACGGTTCAAGGTCTTTGCTTTCCGTTGTATTTTTTCTAGGCATACTGGTGCTCATCATTCTTATAGCGGAAAGGCATCCTGTTAGATTGGATTTAACCAAAGAAAAAACTCATAGCCTTTCGCAAAAGTCCATTAAAATCCTTGAAACAATCGATCAGCCTGTAAATGCAATTGGTTTCTTTGGAGATGATGAGGCAAGGAGTAAGGCTCAGGATCTCTTTGAAACCTATCGCTATCACAATAGAAAAATCACTTATGAATTTATAGATCCCGACAGAAAACCAGAAATTGCCAAAAAGTATGACATAAAAACCTATGGCACCGTTGTGGTTGAAGGTTATGGAAAGAAAGAAACTATAACAACGCTTTCAGAAGAAAGCTTTACCAACGCTCTTTTTAAGCTAAGTAGAAAGGAAGCTAAAAAGATATATTTCCTTGTGGGACATGGGGAACATTCTGTAGAAGATTTCGACAAGGAGGGATATTCAAACCTAAAGTCATCCCTTGAAAAGGCTAACTATTCAGTGGCTGAATTAAATCTTATGGTTTCAAAGGATGTTCCCGAAGATGCTTCTGTTGTTTTGATAGCGGGTCCCAAGAAAGACTTACTCCCTGAAGAAATTGATAGCCTTGAAAAATACATCAAAAGGAGCGGAAAACTCATCGTAATGATTGATCCGGGGTATAAGGGAAATTTAGTGAAGTTTTTAAAGCCCTATGGATTTGAACTGAAGGATGATGTGGTAATAGACAAGCTTAGTAGGATTTTTGGCGGAAGCTATCTTATGCCCGTTGTCACAAGCTATGGATTTCATCCTATAACTAAAGATTTTAGGGTAGCAACCTTTTTCCCTGAGGCTCGTTCCGTTGGTAAACCTTCTGATCTTCCTGGGAATGTAGCCTGGATACCTTTTGCGATGACTTCTGAAAATGCCTGGGCTGAAACGGATCTAAAGCTTCTTGATAAAGGTGAAGCAAAGTTTGAGGAAGGCAAAGACATCCCTGGACCGGTTGTAATTGGGGCAATCTCAGAAATTAGCCATTCTAGTGAAAAAAAAGCCTTCATAGTAGTTTTTGGAGATTCTGACTTTGCCAGTAACACTTACTTTCAGCTGTCTGGGAATAGTGATCTTCTTTTGAATGCTATTAACTACTTAGCAGAAGAAGAAACTCTTATAACCATCGAGCCAAAGAGTAAGGGAGAAGAAACCCTTGTTCTGACCAGAAATCAAATGATGCTTATTCTTTTGTCAAGCTTAATCGTTACCCCCCTTATTGTTCTTGCTATAGCTTCTTACGTTTACATGGTAAGGAGAGCCCAAAGATGAAGTGGAGGAGTGTGCTGATATATTTTATAGCGTTTGTGCTTCTTGGAGGATATTTTTACTACTTTGAGGTTTTCAAGGCAAAGAAGGAAGCCAAGACGAAGGAGGAAGAGAAAAAGATTTTTAGCTTTTCCTATGACAATGTAAAAGAAGTAAGAGTTTTTAAATCTTCCGAGAGCATTTTTATTTCAAGGGATCAGGATCGATGGATCATAAAAAATCCAGTTGAGACGGAAGCAGATAGCTCTTCCATTAAGGCACTTATCAATGTTATGGCCGATATGAAGGCCAAGAAGTGGATTCCTGAGGAAAAAGACCTTTCTCCTTTTGGCCTTGATAAGCCCTCTCTTAAAATAGAGGTAGTTCTTTCCGATAAAACCTATAGACTTGATGTAGGCCACAAGAACCCAACAGAAGATGGCTATTTTGCAAGGGCTTTTATAGATGGTGCCTTTCTAGGGAAAGAGCCGGTTTTTATTTTTGGCGATCACCTCTTTGGTGTTTTAAATAAGGGACTTTATGAGCTGAGGAAAAAAGAGCTTGCCTCTTTCGAAAACCCTCAGGTAAGAAAAATTAAGATTGAATGGCATGGTGATCAGAGGGATATTATAGAGATTACAAGAGAAGGTGAAAAATGGCAGTCCCCAAAGGATCCAACCTTTAAAGTGAAGAAGTCCAAGGTTGACCATATTCTTGACCAGATAAGGTGGCTTAGAGCTCAGAAATTTCTAGACAAAGAAAAAGATATTGAGAATCCTTCAGTAACCCTTTCCCTGGAACTTTCAGGAGATAGGGTTCTTACCCTTAAATTTGAAGAAATCCAAAAGGTTTCTCAAGAGGAAACTCCAAAGTCCATTAAAGCTATAAGCTCGGAACTTCCCTTTGTGGTGTTGGTAGATGAATATGCCTTTAAGGAGCTTCCAAGAAGTTTAGCTTCCTTGGAGGATAGATCTGTTTTTTCATGGGAAGAGGGAGAGATTCAAAAGATTTCGTGGAACTTGGGAGGAGATGAGAAAGGAGAATGTATTAGAGATGACAAGAAGAAGGATAACTGGAAGATTGCCAGAGGGGAAAATAAGGATTTTAAGAACATGAAGGAATCATGGCGGGTTAGAGCTTTTCTTTGGGATGTATCGGAAATGGAGTTCGAAAATAAGTTTGCTACGGAAAATTATGAAAGAGCCTCTCGCACTGTGAGCTTTTACGGAGCTGATGATAAACTTCTTGCTGAGTGGACCTGGCAAGCTGAAGATTCAAACTCAGCCTCCAATACTATCAAGCTTTTGGTAAAAGAAGGGGATGGAAAGATTCAAGTTTTTACTGTTTCCTCCAGCAAATTGAAAAACCTGGAGGAAAAGATTAAGAACTTCTTATGATGGTTTTGTAGCTTCTACGAGGCAGTCCATCTTGGGGCCAGATCTTATTAACTTTATATTGGTAAAACCTGCCTCCTCAAGATGGGATGAAACTTCTGAAAAAGTGTAAGTATCGCCACCTTCTGTCATTACAAGCATGTTTATAGCGAAAAGGGCACCCGCCGGTGGCCATGTTCTGTCTTCACTCATAATATGATCTCGAATAAGTAGCTTACCTCCAGGCACCAAAGCCCTATAGACTTTTCTGTAAAGCTCAATATTTTCTTCAGGACTATTTTGATGAATAATGGCAGAAAGAAGGGCAAGGTCGCATCCTTGGGGTAATTCATCTTTATAAAAATCTCCTGCCACAAGGGTAGCTCTCTTTAAGAGTCCTTCCCTTTCGAGTCTTTCTTTTGCGAGGGGAATAACGGAAGGAGTGTCGAAAAGCACTGCTTCCATGTCAGGGTATCTTAGTAGGAAGTTAATGGAATAGGTGCCGGAACCACAGCCTATATCCAGTAGTCTTTTAAAAGAGGAAGCGTCATAAAATTCGACTATCTCTTTTGCCAGAGATCTTCCTATAACATGCATTGCATAAATAAAAGACTTCAAAGTATCGCTATTGGCATCCAAAGTTTCTCTTTTTGGGTTCTTGCCAAGCTTTATAGTCTCGGTAAGATTTGACCAATTCTTCCAAAGATGAGAGTAATGTTTTACCATGGGAAGTATGGTTTTTGGATGGTAAGAGGTAAGCAAGAGTCCCTTTGGCTTAAGTTCATATCCATCAGCATTTTTCGCGAGGAATCCAAGGCTTACCAGACAGTCCAGAAGCCTTGTTGTAGCTCTTAAATCAAGCTCCAGGGAGTTCACTATATCTGATACTTTGGCAGTTCCTTTCTGGTATATGAAGTCGAAAATACCAAGATCTGCGGCTGTAAGGACAACTCTGCTTTGCATAAAGCCTCTTAATTCTTCCAATAATTGGAGATCTAAGTCACCTTCCATGGTTTTCTCCTTTCTTACTTTATGGGCCCAGTTATGCCATAAACGGAGAAGTGGGAAATGTGTTCAATAAGCATCTTTTTAACCGTCTGATCTAAGGGCCTTTCCAGTAATTTCGGTATAACATTTTTACTGTGGGCAAAGTGAATAATTTGACCAATAATGCTATAAAGTGAGAAAATAATTTTTTCTTTCGGGAGTGATGGGTCTAAGTAAGGCGTTATGAGGTCTTGTAGTTTAGTAAAAAAAGGTTTCATCACTTCTTTGAACACTATATCTAGTGCTTCTGTAGGCTTTTGAAATTCCCGTGCTATGAGCTGATGGTGAGCCAGGTTATCTGATTCCATTTTCCCCTCCAGAAATACTGTTGTAAGAATCCTTATAATTTCTTCTAAACTACTCGGTTTCTGAGCTTCAAGAGCCTGGAAAAAGCTGTTTTGAATTGCCAAAGCTCTACTTACCCATTTCTTCTTGAAGACTTCAAGATAAAGTTTTTTTTTGCTCCCGAAGTAGTAATAAACTAAAGAGAGATTACACTTTGCCTTTCCTGTTATCTCCCTTACCGTTACAGCATCATAGCCCTTTTCTGCAAAAAGCTCTTCCGCTACCTTAAGAATCCTTTCTTTAGTGATATCTTCCTGAATCATCCTTAAACCTTTGTCTTAGTAGGTTTATTAATTGAAACTTAAAGTTTCATACCTGTCAAGCAAGTCAAATCAGAAAGGAAACTCCTTTTTCTCAACCACCTTTGGTTTTTTGTGTTTAAGAGAAACCATTTTCTGAATACTATAGCCTTCCACATATATAGCCTTTCTTGGGCGAGCAGGGCAAACCTTTTCGCAAGCTCCGCAACCTATGCAAAGATCTTCATTAATAACTGGTTCAGGGAAGCTTTTTCTGCCCCTGCGGAAAACGGATTCCAAAGATATCGCCCCTGTTGGGCAATGCTCTGCACAGGCACCGCAGTAGCGGTTTTCTCTTACCATAATGCATCGCCCTCTTACCAAACGACTTATTCCAAGTTGGAGCTGTTTTTTATCTTCAAGGCTATAAAGGTGAAGAGCTCCTGTAGGACAAACAAGCATACATCTTCTGCATTCGTATTGGCAGTAGGAGTTACTGTAATTCATGATGGGAATAAAGAGGTTAGAGTATCCTGAAATTCCAGTAGAAAGCTTTATCACTCCAGAAGGACACACGGAAGCACAAAGGCCACAGCCTATGCAAAGCCTTGAAAAACGTTCGTATGATCTTGCACCCGGAGGCATGGCAAAGGAGCGTCTGTAACTTCCAATTTGAACAACATGACCTGTCGATGACCTTCCAATAAGGGGCTCTACAAAAAGTATCCATCCTGTTACTAGCCCGATGCCAATAGATTCTTTCACGAAAAATCTTCTTGCTTCTAGTAACTCTAGGGATGTTCCAGCTTCTGGTAAAGTTTTTTGATAGGTTATAGCCTTTACAGGGCATAACTTGACGCAATCAAAGCAGAGCACGCATTCCGAAAAGTCTATCTTTTTTTCTTTATAATTTACACAATGGGTTCTACACAGGGATTCACATCTTCCGCATTCTACACATAATTTGCTATCAATCCCAAGCTTCCATTTTGGCCTTTTTGAAATCAGGCCAAGAATTGCTCCCACCGGACAAAGATATAAACAGAAAAACCTTCCGAAAAAGAAGGAGATCACCAAAAATAGAGCTAACCACAACACAGAAACAGCTATTGTTGGTTTGCTCAATGAATAAAGCGATTCAACGGTGCTATGAGAAAGCCATCGGTTTGCTGGTTCCAAGAACAGAGAAAAAGCTCTAGTTGTTATTGCGTAAGGATCAAGGGAGGAATAAAGAAGGGTATGACCCTTTAGAAGTCCCAAGATTACAAGGATTAGCAGAAAGATTTTTGTATTTCTTTTTGAGTCCTTGTAGGAAAACTTTGTAGTTTTTAGTCGTTTCCTTATCCAGAGGCTAAAATCCTGGATTGCTCCCATTGGACAAAGGGATGCACAATACCACCTTCCAAAGAGATTACAGATAGTTATCAAAAGTATAAGGATCAATAGGCTTATAAGACTGGTTAGGTGGAGCTGGAAGGCCATAAAAAGCCTTACCAAAGCGGGTCCTATTTGGGTAAGTGACGGAATCGATTCGTAAATTAGGTTAGCGTTATTGGTTCCATGGGCACCATATAGAAGCACCCAGAACCAGGAAACCAAAAAGCAAAAAAGGATGAATAGGCGAATAGTAAGAAGTTTTGACGTCCTAACCTCTTTCAAAGAACCACTCTCTCAATTTGCATATTTTCAGTGTTGCTGGTTCCAAGATTAAGTTGGGAAGCCTTTGCAATATAGCCTATATCTTTTGGAGACTTTCCTAGAACCATTGAAGCCAGGGTATCGCAGGCTACAATGTCTTCCGAAGCAATAATTAAATCAAACTTTTCAAGGATGCTTGAAGGGCTTCCCCTTGGACCGCCTGTCTTCATTACAATTCCTGCATCCACTATGTTAAGGGTTGGCTTTCTTATAAGGGGAAATTCCGCTATGCACTGGTCAAGTCCTTTCAGGTGGTAAAATCCTCTATCCCAAACAACCCCCATAAGATTTTTTAAGGCACAGGTCATCCCAGTGCTACTGTGACTTTTCAATATAGGCACATTAATTACCACATCTGCTTCCATGTAGTAACCATGAACAGAAACTTCCTTTAAAATTGAAGCTCCAGGGATGTTTTTTTTATCATAATAACTTTCTGCATTCCCAGGTATCATTTTACCACCAGCCCTTTTTACAGCCTCTTCAATCCCACTATTTTTGTAAGCAAGCTTCCAAGAATCGCAGGTATGGTCAAAAACTATAACTTCTTTTGCTCCAGCTTCAATACAATGTTCCACTATTCTCCTAACTACTGCAGGGTGGGTATTGGCAGCCCCTTCGGGTGGCACATCCCAGCCTATATTTGGTTTTACAAGCACCTTAGAACCTCTTTTAACCCATCTCCCAATACCGCCAAGACTTTCTATGGCTTTGTCAACCCTATTTTCATAGCTTCCACCCTTTACAGCAACAACCCTTGCTTTTGTAGTATTTGAAATCTGAATCGATGAGCTGTAAAGGGGCATTCCAAGAATAAAAAGAGTAGAAGAAATCCCAACCTTCAGAAACTCTCTTCTCGATATTTTTTGACCATTCATGGCAAACAATCCTTTATTTTATTTAAGCAAGCTTTTTCAGTTTGCAATAAAAGGTTCTTGCAGAAGGTGTAGCTGTTAGCGGATTCCTTACGCTGTCATCTGTTAGGTTGTTTACATTCCACTTCATGTTCACTTCTCCCCATCCCCAGGGAATTCTTATAACTTTTTCAGGCACAACCGTTGAAATTCTAACCTTCATAGTAACCTCACCTTTTGGGGTGGTTATAATTACTTCGTTGCCATCCTTTATGTTTTCTTTTTCGGCATCCTTTGGATGTATCTCCACGAAGGGCTCCGGATCAATAGACCTTAGGGGATCAATTTGATGAAATTGAGTATGGGTGTAACAATTTGTTCTTTCTCCACTTATAGCTATGAAATTGCCTTCTAGGTCTGAATAGCTTATCGGATTATCAGGAAAGCCTTCCTCATATGGTATTCCATTAAAACCAGCACTTTTAAGCCTTTGAGAATATATTTCTGCCTTTCCTGAAGGTGTTGAGAAACCTTTGTCCTTATACTTTTCATATCTAACTGGCTCTATATAGATACCCTCTGGGTTTTTTCTTAAGTCTTCAACAGTTATATTTGCTGGCTCAAGTTGATAATCTAGGGCTTCCTCAACGGTTTCCCAGGGAAAATATTTTTCACAGCCAACCATCCTTGCCAAGTCAAAAATGATTTTCCAGTCAGCTCTACTTTCTCCAACCCACGGAATTACCTGATCTTGAAGTATAATGGGGTTGTTTCTTATGAATGCCCGATTAATTTGGGTCTTTTCAAAACAGGTGGTAGCTGGAAGAACAACATGGGCATACTTTGTAGTTTGAGTGTGGAAAAGATCAATTACAACCAAAAAGTCTAACTTTTCCAATGCCTTTCTCACTCTATTAGATTCAGTCATTGTAACAGCTGGGTTTCCCGATTGAACAATGAGGGCTTTTATCCCGTAAGGATCTTCATCAATGATTGCATCTATAAGGCAGGACTGAGCATGGAGCCCCCAGGTGGGATGGTATTTATTGAACAACTCGTATTTAGCGGTTACTGGCTTTATATGATCAGGTACAAGTTCACGGAGCTGTATGTTTCTTAAGGGAACTGGTTGTGGTATAAAATCTCCCCCTGGTATATCAATGTTTCCCGTGAGAACTCTTAGAATCGAAATAGCCCTTACAGTGTCAAACACTTCAAGATGCATATCTAGACCATTACCGTCTATAATGCAGGCAGGCTTTGTTGTAGCATAAACGCTTGCGGTTTTTTTAATAACTTCGGCATCAATCCATATTTTATTGGCTACTTTTTCAGAAGGATACTTTTCCGCTACTTCCCAAAGTTTTTCGACCCCTATGGAGTATTTATCCACAAAATCTTTGTCATAAAGCCCCTTAGATAAGATTTCGTGGATCATTGCCATAGCAAGAAGTCCGTCATGACCAGGTTTTATGGGGAGCCAAAGATCTGCTCTTTTTGCAAAAAAGGTTCTTACAGGATCTATAACAATAAGCTTTGCTCCTTCCCTTTTAGCATAAAGTATTGCTTCTGCCATGGCGGGGGCTGTATTTTTATCGTTTTTGCCCCAGACAACAATACATTTTGAGTTTTTGGCTAGTGGTAAGGTGAAGGTTCCGTAAGTATAGTAATGGGCAATTTCCCTGGCAACATGACAAACAGAGCCATTACCAAGGGTGTTTGGCGAACCGAAAGCATTCATGAACCTATTTGCCCAATCCCAGGGAGTCCCCCAATCGGCTGCCATACCCCTAAGCCATGCAACCGCCTGAGCCCCATATAGATCCTTAGTTTTTTGAAGTTTTTCCGAGACCACAGAGAGGGCTTCTTCCCATGAAACTTCCCAGAAGTCTTCGTTGAGGCTTTCTCTCAAAAGAGGCTTCAAAATTCGGCTTTTTGAATAAACTATTTCCGGAGCAAAACGTAGTTTTGGACATACAAGTTTTTCATTTTCAGGAAGAAAAGATTTTCTTTCCGCTTTTATTAACTTGCCGTTATCGACTTCAACTTTTATAGGACAACAGGCGGAACAAAGCCTGCAAACAGTATGGTGAATCATCTTTATTTCCTTTCTCCTATAAACTACCTTCTCGCCTTTACGTAAAGGCTCCTTATGAGTTCAAAATGATTCCTGTGTGTCCTTATTTTCCACCAAAGGTGTCCCTTAGTGGTAATTTCAAAGGGCAATTTCAAGATATTGTAGTCTCCTCTAAGTATCTTCTCGATATTATCAATTCCGTAACCTGAAAAAATTCCATTTTCCTTTCCTCCAAGCCATTCCTCTTCTGGTGAAGCTTCGGTAGACCAGGAGAAGGGATCGGATATAATGAGTTGAGAATCCTTTGACTTAGAAACTCTATCCATTTCTTTAAGATGTTTTATTGGGGATGGAACCTTGTCGATTAGATTAAGGGATGCAACAGTTGAAAAAATTTCAGAAGGGAAGGGCAGGTTTAGAGCATCTGCTACAAGAAAGTCAACTTTATGGGGATTCCAAAGTTTGCCAAGCTCTATTTTTCTTTTTGAAACAATATTTCCTTCTTCTATAAGCTCAAAGTCGGGTAACATTCCTTTTTTTGCAATTTCTCTTGCGGTTTTTATAAAGGCGAAGGAAAGATCTATGCCAATTACAAAGTTTACCTTCTGAGCCATTTCCAGGGAAAATCTTCCTACAGCACAGCCAATGTCAAGGCATATGCCGGGCTGAACATCCATAAGGGATGCCCATTTAACGTAAGAGTCAACGTGTTCTTCATCTCCTATAAGATCGCCATAATGGCTCCAAAGATATGAAGAAACCACTTTTGGATTTTCATACTTGTTGGAAGGTAAAGGCACCTGGCTTGGATCAGGACAAATAATAGCAATGCCATTTTTTATAGGATATCTGTTGGAACATTTGGGACAGATAAGCTCTCCAAAGATAATATCTCCTTCCTCTTCTTGCTTTATTGTGGGCTTTCCAAAGGGAATCTCCTCTGGAAGACAATTTGGGCATACTAAAAGATCTAGCAAGTATCTTTTCATAAGGGACATTCCTTTCCAAATCTAAAACCAGTTAATGGCCATTTTTTGCTTGCACTGAATGCAAAGCCTTTTAACATCAAAGAAATCTTTGAGTCGGCCTTCAAGAAAGCTAATAGCTTTTTCCGTGCCAAAGGGTCTTCCACATTCTTTGCACTCTGCCATTTCAAATGTAAGTTCAAAGGGCTCTTCCTTTTCTACACTGGCAAAGCTTATAGCTAAGGTAGGGCAGATATCTTTACAGCTTATGCAAGCTTCGGGACAGGTTCCGGAAAACCTTATAACTCTTACTCCTTCCTTTTTATCTTCAATAATAATAGAGCCTTCTTTACAGGCTTTATAGCAAGCTTCACAGCCGATACATAGATTTGGGTCTATCTTTATAGCTTTCATTTGGTCTTTGCTCTTAGATACAAATTATAAGCCTTGTATCTTATAGCTTTTTCAAATTCTGGTATCTCTGTTATCATAAGAGTCCTCGACGGGCAAGTTAAAACACAAAGAGGCTCTGATTCAAGGTTATAGCAAAGATCACATTTATGGGGTTTTTCCCCATTTTCCATTAACAGCGCACCAAAAGGACAGGCTATAATGCAAAGGCCACAGCCCGTGCATTTTTCTTCTTTAAGCAACACGACATCACCCTCTAGCTTTTCCAAAGCGCTTCTGTAACAGGAAACTACACACGGAGGGAGCCCGCAGTGACGGCAAAAGACAGGCGCTCCTTTTACGCCATCGGTCACTACCTTGATGTTCGAGACTGAATTATGTTTTCTTGCACAGGCAACCTCACAGGCTCTACAGGAAATACACCTTCCGGTTTTTACCATTATATTCATGGCAAGTCCCTATCTTGTGGTTCAATAATGCAAAAACAATCCTTCAAGGCTGGAATCTTCGAATATTTCTCAAGGTTTTTAGAGGTCAAGATGTTTGTATCGCTAAAATGAAAAGGAATAAAAAGGCTTCCTTTTTTTACTCCTTCCTCTACCTTCAGGATAGCCTTTATTGTTCCGTTTTTTGTTTTCACAAAAACGGGCTGATTTTGCTCAAGCCCTAGTGCCTTTGCATCTTCTGGATTAATGGAAACCCAAAGATCAGGAAAATAGCGATTCAAAACATTGATTCTTCTAGTCATTGCACCGGAGTTGTAATGGACAGTAACCCTTCCTGTGATCATTCTAAAGGCATCCCTTGGAGTTTCTTCAAAGGGCTTTTCAGTGGTAGTGAAGTGTCCGAAGCCATCGGGTGTATTAAATCTTTCTTCATAGAGAATAGGAGTCCCTGGATGGTCTTCATCAAAACACGGCCAAATAAGCCCTTCGAGATTATCTTTTATTCTTTCATAGGTTATTCCTCTGTAAGCAGGAATAGCGAGATTTATTTCTTTTAGGACTTCCTGAGAAGTAGCGTATCCATTCCATAAATTGAGTCTTTTTCCGAGCTCTGAGATTATCCAAAGGTCTGGCTTAGCCTCCTTAGGAGGTTCTACAGCCTTTTCTGACCACTGAACTCTTCTTTCAGTATTGGTATAACTTCCGGATTTTTCTGCAAAACATGCTGAAGGTAGCAAGTGGGTGGCAAATTTGGAAGTCTCTGTAGGAAAGATCTCTTGAACAACAAGTAGCTCAAGTCTTTCAAGGGCTTTTGCTACATCTCTGGAAGATGGATCTGACACAATAGGGTTTTCTCCCATGATAATCATAGCTTTTATTTTACCCTCCAGGGCTTCATTCATCATCTCAACTAAGGAAAGGCCAGGGCAAGGCAAAGAAAGATCTTCTCGTCCCCAAAGAGAAGCAAGTCTTTTTCTTTCTTTGGTATTGAAAATATCAATATAGCCTGGCAAAAGATCTACCAAAGCTCCCATATCCGAAGCGCCTTGAACATTATTTTGGCCTCTTAAAGGATATATTCCCGTTCCACTTTTTCCTATATGTCCACAAAGGAGTGCAAGATTGGCACAAGACAAAACATTTCGGGTTCCTGCAAGATGCTGGGTTATGCCCATGCAGTATATGATTGCTGAAGCTTTGGAAGTAGCATACTTCCTTGCGGATGTAATGATATGCTCCAAAGGAACACCTGTTTCAGCAGAAGCTTTTTGAAGATCGACCTTTTCTAAATATGTCTTAAAGGCTTCAAAATTCTTTGTCCTTTCCTTTATGAACTGGTAGTTTGCTAAGCCCTCTTTAATGATTACTTTCATCATGGCTTCCAGCAAAGTTGCATCAGTTCCGGGAATTAAGCTCAGATGGAGATGAGCCATATTGGTTGTTGGAGTCTTTCTTGGATCTACCGCTATTATGAAAGCACCTTTTTCTTTGGCCTCTAGAATTCGTCTGGCAACAACAGGATGATTTTCTGCCAAATTGGAGCCAATAATAAGCAAATACTTTGCATTTTCAAGGTCATGGATTGGGTTTGTCATGGCACCGGAACCAAAGGCTTTTCTTAACCCAACAACGGATGGTGCATGACAAAGCCTTGCACAGTGATCAACATGGGGAGAACCGAAAAGTCTTGCAAGTTTTTGAAAAAGATAGTTTTCTTCATTTGATACTTTTGAAGATGCAATAAACCCTATAGAGTCAGCACCATATCTTTCTTTTATGTAAAGAAGTTTGCGTGTTATATCCTTCAAGGCTTCATCCCAGGAAACAAACCTTTCCTTTCCTTTTTCTATAATGGCTGGATAAAGGAGCCTTTCTGGGTGATAAATAAGCTCTAAGGAAGCGTTTCCTTTAGGGCAAAGAGCTCCTTCCGCTACAGGATGATCTTTTTCGTAGTCAATATCTATTGCTTTACCGTTTTTTATAACCAGCTTAAACTTACAGCCTGCGCCACAGTAGGGGCATACAACAGAAACTTTCATTTTGTAAGTCCTCTAAAAAACTCTGATAGGGCTTCCTTTCTTACGCTCTTTGCGAATTCTTCTTCTTCTCCAAATATAAGGGCTTTAGTTGGGCAGGCTGACACACAGGCGGGCACATCTCTTTCAGGGCATCTATCACACTTTATGGCTATTCTTCTTTCTTCTTCTCTATTTATTACTCCGTAGGGACATACCATAGCACAAAGCCAACAGCCTATACATTTTTGGGAATCATGGGAAACAATTCTAGTTAAGGGATCCTGAGTAAGAGCAGAAGTTCTGCAGGCACTTACGCAAGGGGCATCTTCACAGTGACGGCAAAGAAAGGGAATTTTTTTATCTTCTAACTTCTCTACATATAATCTTCTTTTGGGTTTGGGGGTTTCATAAATGGCTTCGTAAAGAGATTTATTTCTGGAGTGCTCCACAGCACATGCTATTTCACAAGACTTACAGCCTGTGCATCTTTCAAATCTTACAAATATTTCTTTCATTATAGCACTCCTTCGATTGTTTCAAATTATTAATTATTATTGCTAACTCTAGGCTTAAACAGTTGATGATTTTCCCTGAAAAGATATTTACTGTGGTTTTTTCGGCTTCTGAAGATTAACAACCACTTTAAGATAGAACCTAGAAAACATCTTTCCAACTGATCTTTCTCCTATTGGTAGCAGGAGCGACACTAAAAAAATAACACTTTGGTTTAATAACTGTCAACCTTTCCTTGTTGCATATTTCCCTAAGGTTTGATAAACAGAAGCTGGAAGGGGTGTAGAAGGGCTTTTAGTTAAGACCAGGTCTTTTCATGCCTGCTTCTTTTCCACGGTAAAATCTTACAGATCTTTACGCTTTTTTTTTGAAAAATGGTGATGTTTTTGGTATTTTTTTATTATCAAGATTTTAAATTTTCAGGAAAGAAGCTATGGATGAAAGTCAAAGTGCCTCTGAAAAGTTAAGTAATGGAATAAACAATCTGCTGGATAAACTAACCTTTAAGCGAAAAGAGCTGTATTTAGATATATATTCCAAACTAATAACTCCCTGCCTGATTGCATGCTCTGTCATATTCGTTATTAATATTGTTTTGTTCCTTTCTTTAGCGATAAAGTTGAAAAGATTTGAGCCCCTTTTAATAGCAGTGGTGGTTTCTTTTATCCTGCCTCTTCTTTTCTTTTCATGGAAAAATATGGTTGACTTTGTTGTAGCTAATAGAATTTTTGCCATTTCTTTGTTTCTTCCGAAAGTTTTTTGCTCAGTTGTTGGATCCCTCCTTCTGGCAATAGCTATCCTTGTGCTGATTGCCTCTCTTGTGGCTAGTGTGTATATGGGAAGCTTTTTAATTATGTTCGCCAGTTTAGTGGCATCCTTACTTCTTTATCAGTGGTTTTCTGTTCTTATAAGGCCAGAACTTCTGGGTTTTTCTTTTAAGGAAAAGGACTATCCTGTTTTGATATTTCCCGATTGGGCTATTTTCAAGGCCTTCATGCTGTATTGTATCACTCTCGAGATTTCCTTTCTCGGGCTTATTTTAACACCTTTTTTGCTTTTTTACGATCTATTCCAAACATGGACACTTTCCGCTTCCCATCTTATTTCCCGTTTTTATTCAACAGTCCTTCTCCATCAAGCTGTATGGGCTTTACTATTGGCTTTTCCTGTTATTGGTTATCTGTGCCTGCAGGCATGGGTCTTCACTATAGAAGTTTTTAAAGGCCTGTGGCTTAAGTGTTTTGTTAAACCAAACAACAAGGAGGAAAAGAATGAGGAATAGACTATTTTTATTAGTATTTTTTGCTTTGATTCTTTCAGCTTGTGTTCAACCTCCACCACCTCCACTTCCTCCAGCACCAACGGCGGAAGATCATTTTCGTCAAGGGCTTTCGTATTTTAGAGATGGTTATTACGATAGCGCTATAGTCTCCTTTCAATCGGCGATAAGTTTAAACCCGAATTATACGGAAGCCTATTATTATCTGGGTCAAGCTTATGAGAAGAAAAATATGGATGTAAAGGCTGAGTCTGCCTACAGGGATTGTATAAGAACAAATCCAAGGTATGTTCAAGCCCACGAAGCTCTAGGACTTCTTCTTTTTAGGCTGAATAGATTTCCCGAGGCAAAACCTGAATTGGAAATGGCTGTAAATCTTAACTCTGTTTCTCCCGAGGTCTATACGAAGCTTGGAGAAATTTATCTTGCGGAAAGACAGTGCGAACGGGCAAAGCAGATGTTCGAAAAAGCTCTGTCTTTAAATTCTAACTTTTATCCTGCTCAGGATGGACTTAAAAGAGCGAAAGCCTGTGTTGGTGGTGGCCTTTACAAGCCTCCTAAACCTTCCACTACGGAGGATTCAGAGAAAAAACTGAAGACCTTCCAAGGCGGTGGTAAGGCTATTGATCCAGAAAAGTTTTAGCCTTTTCCACTTTTTACGGGGTTATATATGAATAAAGGGACACTGTTTTTTCTAGTGGTTTTGATAAGTTGGCTCCTTAGTTTTTCAGGCACAGGGCTTCCGGATCAGAAGGAGTTGATGGAGCAGTGGAATAAGGAAAAGCTCCAGATTACTCAAAAGGTTCTTGAAAAGCTTCGTCAAGAAGGAAAACTTCCCAAGGATGCTACAATTTACTTTACGGCGAAGGTGAAGTCTAAGCCTGACGGTGATTTAGATATCCATATTGAAAGCCTTCAAATCTATCCTAAATCCCGGGAAAAGCATAATAATGAAAAGGTCTCGAAGGAGTTCGAAGAAATTTTTAGACCTAGAAATCCAGCGCCTTATTGGACAACAGGAAAAATTGATATAGTAGGGGGCAAGGTGGTTTCTGAGGAAGTTACTATTGTGCCAAAAGTTGAGGGATCTAAAACTTCGGCTGAGAAAAAAGAAGATAGACCCTCTGAAGGCGAGGTAGCGGAGCCAAAAGAGAATGGCTGGTGGCATAGATTTTGGCAAAAATTTTTGGGAAAATAGAAAGGATTTAACATGAAGGTTAAAATACTAGCTTGTTTGATTGGTTTATTGTTCGCTTGTTCTATTGCATGGGCTGGCGGGAATAAACAGCTTATGTCTGAAAAGATGGCAGAGCAAGACCTTAAAAGAAACATTGTAGAAATGGTTGTTGGATACAAAGTAAAGAGTGAATCCCAGTTTGGCCTTACAGAAGAAGCCTATTACCGGGTTCAAGAAAAGGCAGGAGCCCTTATAAAGGGCATCCATATAGATAAAATGATATACGACAAAGAAAAAGATATTGCTTTTTGCACAGGCTATATTGACCTGGGGGAAGTCATAAACGTTGCTGGAGAGAGAATGGTCTTTAAAAATGTTAGAGTTCGTGCTTACGGCTTTGGAAGTATGACCCCTGAATCTCGTCCTCCCCTTATGGCTTTAAGGGCTGCCCTTTTAAACGCTTACGATGAAATGGCTGCAAAGATAGTTGGGGAAAAGATTTCTAGCTACAGTGAAGCAGAAAACTTTATTCTTACTAAGGATATAAATAGAGCGAAGGTTTGTGCTGCAGTATATGGTGCTTATATTCCCAATATAGAGATTGATCATCCTGAAAGGGGATGGGGATGGGATGAATCCGGCAATGCCTTCGTGAGGCTCCAACTGGATGTAAGAAAGGTGAGAGACATACTAGGGCAGAGAATAAGGTATGAAGGACCAAATATCGTTGAGGTTGTTGGAAGGGGAGCTCAAACTGACGAATTAAGACAAAGTGAAGGAGACACAGGGGGGCATAAGTTAATAGATAGATCCTCCACTGAATATAGATCGCTTCCTGTGCCGACAGGTTCATCAGGAGAGTTAAAGGGAGCTCCTGCACCTTCCGCAGTCCCTCCTTCTACTCCTCCATCTACTTCCCAGGAACCATCAACTAAGGGTCAATAAAAACTATGGTTTGCAGAGTTTTAACATTGCTTTTCTCTGGGGTTTTAATATTTAGCAGTCAAAGTATCTTGGCTGAACAACAGCTTCAACCAGCAACAATTGTGGTCTCTGCAGAGGGTCTTTCTGATCCTAATTTTTATAAAGATCAGACAATGGCTTATGATGAAGCTTTAAGGGATGCCAAGAAACAAGCTGTTGAAAAGGCTGTTGGTTGCTATGTTTCTTCTCAGACGATAGTTGAAAATTATCAACTCGTAAGAGACCAAGTTATTTCTAGGGTTGAAGGTGCCATTAAGAGAATCATTACTGTTGTAAATGGTGGAGTCCAGCCCGATGGGTTCTATCATGTATGGATAAAAGCTGAAGTTTACGCTTCTCCTGTTAAAGATATTGTGAATAATCTTTCTAAAATGGAAAGGGTTTCCCTGATAAAAGAAAGGGGAAACCCAACCTTTTCTGTTGGTCTTTATATTATATCGCCTGAATCCTATGGAGATAGAATACCTTGCGAGGTTTGCAATAGAGAAATTGAGAATCGCCTTAAAAATTTCGGTTACAAGGTCATTTCTGAGGAAGAAGCTGAAAGGCAGAAGCAGGAGCGCATTAAGCTAATGACAGCTCAAGGACTTAGTAGAGAGATTGCTTCTCAGATTGTTAAAAAACCAAGCGATATCTCCATTAATGGACTTATTAAACTTAGGAAATCTCAAAGAGTTAAACTTTCAAGTGGATTGGAGGTTCAGACCACTCTTCTTACAGCGTGGTCAGTAGAGGCAGTCGATAACCATTCTGCAGAGATCCTTTTCTCTGAAAACTTTCGCCCCCCTCAGGGAGTTATGTATAACGATGAGGATGAAGCTATTATGGATGTAGGAAAGAAGGTTGGAGACATTTTCAGTAAAGATATTTTCAAAGATTACATAATGAGGCCAACCACTGATGTGCTGATTACTTTCCAGGGCGTTCCAGATAGGGAACTCGCAAAAATGATGAAAAAAGAACTTCTTGGGATAAGGGCGGTTCTCAATGTTACCTTTAGAGAATTCCTGGCTGAAGGAGATACTCTTTTTGAAGTGGAATTTGCTGGAACGAGAGAGCAATTTTCCGATATTTTGGAAGGAGTGGTTTTAAAGGCATTAAATGAAAAATATGGCTCTAAGGTTTTCGAAATCAGAGAGGAAAGGGGAGATATTATAAAAATTCAGGTTAGTAAGCCCAGTGCTATAACAAAGGAAAAGCTAGAAGGTGGAGTTCCCACTCAGCTTGTTGGACCTGTAAGTCAGGAGAGGGTAAAAGAGGTTATAAAAAGCCCTGAACTTACAGAGAAGTATAAGAGTGTTCTAGACCTGTAGAGGAGGAAACTATGATTTTTAAGAGGTTTGTTTCAGCTTTAATGATGGCTGTATGGCTTGTTATGTCCTTTGGTTGTGCAACAACTCCGGAAGGTCAAAGTCAACAGCAAGCTGCTGTTACGGGTGGTGCCATGGGAGCTTTGGCAGGTGGGCTTATTGGCTACATGGTTGGTGGAAAAGAAGGAGCTTTAGTAGGAGCGGTCGCAGGAGCAGCCCTTGGGGCATTATCAGCCTGGGCTATAGAAAAGAGAAACCAGGCTATCAAAGAAGCAGCCCTGAAGAACGAAAGAGTAATATACGTAAAGGAGGATCAAACGGAAAAAGTTGTAGCAGAGCCCATTGACCAAGGAAAGATTGAGGAAGTAGAAGGCAAAAAATATAGAAAAGTTAAAGTTGCTACTTATAAGGTTGACCCGAAAACAAAGAAAGAAGAAAAAACAAGCGACACCATTGAAAGGGTTCCCATTGAAGGTTAAGAAACTTTTGGCTTTAACGGTAGTTTTAGTTCTCTGGAACTTGGAGTGTTCTCTCTTTTCGGAAGAGTGTTCCCCTGAACTCTTAGATAAAAAGATTGTGGTGATTCTTGGAAGTGGCTCTATTGAGGCTACAGCTGAAGTTTTGAGGGATATAGGAACTATTTTGGAGAATCAGTTTCTTAATAGAGGCTTCAGAGTAATCGACCAGGCAACGCTTGATAAAATTATCCCGGAGCAGGAGAAAAAGCTTGTTTTGGCTGGTGATACCGTTGGGGCAATAAAACTTGGCGAAAAACTTGGAGTGGATCTTATTCTATCTGGTCAGGTATCTGTTAATGTAAAGGCTTTGGAAGGATTTCAGACTAATTTAAAGTCTGTCCATGTTACTTTAACCCTTAAATTTCTTGATGCTAAAACTGCCCAGGCTATATCTTCCAAAACATGGTCTTGGAAAAGCGCTGGCTCAAATGTTTCCGGGGTTGTCATAAATATTGTGCAAAAGAATAGTGAAACAGCTGTTTCAAGTGTTTATAATGATTACTGCCTAAGGAGTCCTTCTTCAATGGTAAAGACAACAGAAGAATCCCCTTCTGAAGCGATGAAAAAAGAAACTGAAGATACCAAAGAGAACCAAAAGATTTCACCGCAACCTTCTTCTAGCCTAGATAAGTTATAGGCTACGGTGGAGTAAAGCATGGTGGTAAGAACTATTACATTAGTCTTTGCGATGCTTTTTTGGGCTACTTCAAGTCTTTTCCCATCCCAGCAGGAATCAGCCCAATTATCTGAACCAATCCTAAAGATAGATGCGAAGAGTCACATTGCCAGTGTAAGAAAAGTAAGATCTGACCATATGGGAACATACATAGCTACCGGTTCCCTCGATCAGACGGTTAAGGTATGGAACGGTGCCACAGGCTCCCTCATTGCAACTCTTCGCCCGCCTATTGGGGAAGGGAACGAAGGAAAGATTTATGCTGTTTCTATATCCTCTGATGGTAGATATGTTGCCTGCGGTGGTTTTAGCGGGAAAAGGTGGGATGGTAAATTCTCTGTTTATATTTTCGATGTTTCCTCAGGTGCTATGATTAGAAGACTTGGAGGGCTTCCTACTCCAGTGCTTGATCTTTCCTATTCTCCCGACGGTCGATTCCTTGCGGTTGGTCTTGCTAAGGGAGCTGGAACGAGGATTTATGATGCCCAAGACTACAGGGTTATTTTTGAGGACTTTAACTATGGTGGTTCCACTTATGGAATAGATTTCGACAAAAAGGGCAGACTTGTTACTATTTCTGATGATGGCATCATAAGAATTTATGATAGTAAATTTGTGCTCCTTGGAAAGGAGAAAATATCTAGCGGGATTCCCTTTACAGTTTCCTTTAGCCCTACCGGTTCATTAATTGCGGTAGGATATATGAACGCTGCCAAGGTTGATGTGTTTTCAGGGGATAATTTAAAATTTCTTTATTCACCCTCTACAAAAGGAGTTGATAACGGAAATTTAAGCAGTGTCACATGGCTTCCCAGTGGAAAACTTTGTGCAGGTGGGAGATGGAGTAATAAAAATGGTAACAAACTTTTAAGATGCTGGGAAGATGCTGGTAAAGGAGCCTTCAAAGATATAAATACTCAAAGTAGAGATACTATTCTTAGCCTTGAAAGACTTCCTAACGATCAGCTGGTTTTTGCTTCAGGAGAAGCTTCCTTTGGGATTATAGGAAAAGATGGGAATATAAAGGTCTTGTATCCTCCAGTAATGGCTGATTTTAGAGACAAACATAGTGAATTTCTAGTAAATGATGATGGCTCTGAAGTTGCCTTTAGTTTCTTTTGGTCTGGTAGTTATTACAAGGCTCTGTTTTCAGTTGCTAACAGATACTTGGAAGTCAATCCAAAGAAGTTTGATAACTTGAAGCCTCCTATTACAAAGGGACTTCCTGTGAAGAACTGGCAAAATAGTGAAAAGCCCCTTTTAGGTAATAAAGCCCTTTCCATGGAAACCTATGAAAAATCCTACTGCCTGGCTATAAGTCCTGATCAACAAGGTTTTGTTATTGGTGGTGAATGGTCTTTGAGATTCTTTGATAGCTCTGGCAATTTAAGATGGAAGGCTACAACACCCTCCGTCGTAAGAGCTGTAAATATTACAGGAGATCGTAGGCTTGTGGTGGCAGGTCTTGGTGATGGCACTATAAGATGGTATAGATTAAGGGACGGAGTTCTCATCCTTAGCATGTTCTTCCTACCTCAAACAGAACAATGGGTGCTTTGGTCTCCCTCTGGTTATTATGATGCTTCGCCTGGGGCAGAGCAGTTTATAGGCTGGCATATAAACAGGGGGATTGATAGAGAAGCTGATTTTTTTCCTATATCTCGTTTTAGAAATGTTTATTACAGACCTGATCTTTCTTTTGCCATTTTAAAAACTCTGGATGAAAAAGAAGCTCTTCGCTATGCCTCTAAGGAATGGGGAAGAAGTGAGGTTTATGCGAAGCCTGAAGAGATTTTACCTCCAGTGGTTCGTATTATTAGTCCTCAAAAGGAATTCAGCACCACTTCCAAAGAGATTAACCTTAAATTTTCTTTAAGGGCACCAAAAAATGCTCCTGTAAAATCCGTCAAAATTCTTCTTGATGGAAGACCTCTTAAGGTTGAAGAGGGGCACTGGGAAGCAGAAGAAGAAATAGTAAGGGAAACTTCTGTTTCCATACCGCCAAAGGATTCAACCATATCTGTTATAGCCTTTAATCAATTTGCAGCTAGTGAACCCGCTATAGTGAATGTAAAGTATGAAGAACCAATTGTAGAGGCTAAAGCTGGGTCTTCTTCAAAGGCCAGATCTATTGAGAGAGAAACCCCTTTAAAAGGTGCCGTCGAAACATCTTCTCATCTAGCTTACAAGCCAAAGCTTTATGTGCTTGCTGTAGGAGTTGGAAAGTATAAACAGGAAGACATGAGACTTCTATTTCCTGCAAAAGATGCCAGAGACTTTGCAAATGTTATGACTTCCCAGAAAGGGGGGCTTTATAGAGATGTAGAGGTCAGATTGATTGTTGATGAAGAGGCCACAAGGGATAGAATCATCGAGGGGCTAGACTGGCTTAGGAAGGAAACAACCTCAAACGATGTAGCTATGATCTTTATGGCAGGACATGGCCTTACGGACAATAGAAGTGGAAGGTATTATTACATGCCTGTGGACGGAGATCCCGAAAGACTTATGGCCACAGGAATTCCTGCAAGTTACATCCAAGATACCGTTGCCTCCATGGAGGGAAAAGTGATTCTTTTTCTTGATGCCTGTTACTCTGGTAATATCTTGAAGGATAAAAAGACTAGAGGCATTATGGTTTCTACCACAAGTGATGTGTCTGGTCTTGTTAATGAACTAGCTAGTGCAGAAAACGGAGTTATTGTTTTTGCATCTTCTTCGAAGACTCAGAAGTCTCTAGAAGCTCCGGAATGGGGAAATGGTGCTTTTACGAAAGCCCTTTTAGAGGGACTTTCAGGGAAGGCTGATCTTACAAAACAAGGTAAGATTACTATTAATGGTTTAAAAATTTACATAGTAGAAGAAGTTAAAAAACTTACCAAGGGTGAGCAAACACCTATTGTTCAGATTCCTCCAACCAGTGAAAATACCGATAGAGACTTTCCCATTGCGGTTTCAAAAGAAAGTAGGGGGTGATGGTAAAAGGTATGAAGTTTTTTTGTGTGCTAACATCTTTAGTCCTTTTTTTGGCAAGCCCCTCTTTTTTGTGGGCTGAGAATTGTGATGAAGCAAAAAGGCTTTTTAATGAAAGCCTCAACACCGGTAATAAAGCCAGGCAGGAGGAGCTTTTAAGGAAAGCTATTGAGCTTTGTCCCACTTTTGCGGAAGCTTATAATAATTTGGGGTTGGTGCTTGAAGAAAAGGGGGAGCTTGATGAAGCCTTGGAAGCTTACAAGAAATCTTCAGAGGTTGCAAAGAATTTTCCCCATCCCTTTGCTGGCATGGGCGATGTCTATAGAAAAAAGAATAACTGTGTAGAAGCTATCAAGGCCTACAGTAAGTTTTTGAAGCTATCCTCTGACATTGATGTAAAGCAAAAGTATCCAGATGTGGTGGGCTTTGTAAGTTATGTGGAGGGCAATCTAAAAGAGTGCGAAGCAAAGTTAAAGCCTAACGAAAAGGCAATGCTCGAAGCTTCAGAGGAAGATTCGCTAATTGCCTCCCAAACTATTGCCAAAGCCCTTACCCAAAAAACAAGGGGAATTAATGCTGTCCCAAGTATTCCTATTAAGATAAACTTTGCAACGAATAGCGCTGAGATCTCAAAAAGCTCTTTTGCTCAACTAGAAGAAATAGCTAAAGCTCTCAATGATCCAGCTTTGGTGTCTTCAAGAATAGCCATAGAAGGTCACACCGACAATGTTGGAGATCCCTCCTACAACTTAGAGCTTTCTAAGAAAAGGGCAGAGAGTGTTAAAAGATATCTTGTAGAAAACTTTCAAATTGACCCTAAGAGGCTTGAAACAAGGGGGTTTGGTGCTTCAAGACCTATAGCGTCAAATGATACGGTATGGGGAAGAGCACAGAATAGAAGGGTAGAGCTGGTAAATCTTGGTCCTATCGAAGAAGCTTACATCCAGAAACAACCAGTGGGGTCTCAGCAGGAAAAAACAGAGTCTCAACCAGAGGTGGAACCCATAAAAATTGCCATCCTTGAACTTGATTCTCTCGATCGAACTGGTCGTCAGGATCCAATAGGAAGGATGATTTCTGAGTTTCTTACGACCTCTGCCGTGGAAAGCAAAAGGTTTGATGTTGTAGAAAGAAGCCTTCTTGATAAGGTTATGAAAGAGCTTGAGCTCGGACAAAGTGGACTTATTGAAGAGGGCAAAGCACGAGAGATAGGGCGAATGGTTGGAGCTTCTACCATTCTTACAGGTTCTGTAAGCAGAATGGGAAATACTTTAAGGATAGATGTAAGGCTTATCGATGTTGAGTCTGGAAAGATTCTTGCAGCTGCCAATGAGCTTACAGAAGGGGATCTCCAGTCTGTGTCAAGAGCAAGTGGTTCTCTTATAAACAAGTTGATTGCCAGATTGAAATAGGGTTTATTATTTTCCAAGCGCTTTTTTTATGGCCAGTTTTACTATGGATTTTCCGATTCTTCCCATAAGGCCAAGGGTTTCGGAGATAAAGGACTTCTTATCGTAGAAGTAGTAGTCTTCCCATTTTTCGTCTTTCCCATCGCCCGAATAGAAAAACACGCTTTTAAAAACAATTCTTCTCCCACCGAAGAATAGGCCTTCCAGGAAACTTTCGTCAAATCTAAATCCCATTTTGGCTAGTTCCTGCTGAAGATCTTTAAAGAAGTTCATGGCTTCCTGGCTTTTAAAGAAGCTTCTAAAAATTTCTTCCTGAGAATAATAGTCGTAGAAGTAGCTCTTGGAATTTCTCATTCTGTCATAATTGGTTCTTTTTTCTGGATCAATTAAAATGGCATAGGCCTCGGTAATTTTCTTGAACTGCTCTTCTGCCTCTGGATTTCCTGGATTTCTATCGGGATGATATTTAAAGGCAAGCTGTCTATAGGCTCTTTTTATTTCTTCTTGAGAAGCCTTACAACTTACGCCAAGAATTTCATAATAGTCTGGCAGTTCTTTCATGCTTCTAAAAAGCCTCCCGTGTCCTGAGTAGGTTGCACACACCACAAAGGGAACACCCTTCAGTGTTTGGACATCCTTTGGTTTCTACACCTTCTATAGCCTTTTGGTATTCCTCCCAGAGGAAATCTTTGGAGATGCCGTGGTCTACTATGTCCCAGGGAAAGATCTCTTTTCTGTGACGTTCTCTTGTGACGAAAAAGTCAGGGTTCCATATGGTTTTTTTAAGGGCTTCCGTCCAGGGGATGTCCTGGGATGCCAAGGTTTCTATAAGAATGCCTATCCGTTGATCGCTTCTCGAGAAAAGGGCTTGCCAATAGGCCCACTTTGGAAGATCAAAGTGCAATCTTACATTTGGAATACCAGAAAGTCCCTTTTTTAGGATTTTTATTTTTTCTTGCAAGTTTCTAACGCCATCAAAGGGAGCCCACTGGAAAGGGGTAAAAGGCTTGGGAACAAAGGAATTTACGTTTACAATTATTTCTCCAAGGTTTTTTAAGCTCTTTGCTCGGCTTATAATTTCATGACGGATTCTTTTTACGAGATCTATTATGGCACTAATGTCTTCCCTGGTTTCCGTTGGAAGTCCTATCATAAAGTAGAGTTTTAGATGTCTTATGCCTGCCTCCATAAGTTCCGTAATAGCTTTCAAGAGATGGTGGTCTGTAAGGTGTTTGTTTATTACTTTTCTCAGTCTCTCGGAACCAGCTTCTGGAGCTATTGCAACAGCCTGGTTCTTTCTGAAAGCTTCCTTTATAGTTTCTCTAAGTCCATCCGCCCTAATTGACGAAAAAGAAATTTCAACATCTCTTTCAAGCAGAAACTTTATCAATTCGTCAATAAAGGGATAATCTCCTATGGCCGCACTAATAAGCCCCCATCTTTTTACATCTTGTTCAAAGAGAGATTTAACTGTTTCCAGGGAATGAAACCTTGGTGGCCTGTAGATATAGCCTGCTGCGCAAAATCTACACCCGTGGCCACAGCCTCTTCCAATTTCCACCAAAAAGATGTTGCTAAATTCTGTATTTGAAGTAAGGATACAGCTTCTTGCAATTTCAGAAGAACTAAGGTCAGCTTTCTGAACCTTGATCTTCTCTGGGATCCCTGAAAGTAGGGGGAGGACGCCTATAAGGTTTCCTTCTTGAGTGTATCTTTCTTCATAAAGGGAGGGAACGTATACGCCCTCTACATTTTTGGCAAGTTCTTCGAGCCATTCCTTTCTGTATTTTTTTTGAAACTTATTTTGCCTCCAAAAATCTAGAAATGTTTTGTGAAAAACCTCCCCTTCTCCAAGAAACATAAAATCAATAAACATAGAAAGGGGCTGGGGATTCAAAAAAACAGCAACACCTCCCGCTCCTACAAAGGGGTCAATGGTTCTTCTGTTGGCTGATCGAAGGGGAATCTTAGCTAAGTTAAGAATTTCTAAAACCCTGGGATAGTCCATCTCGTAAGGGATTGAAAAAAGAATGAGGTCAAACTCGTTAAGATATCTTTGAGATTCTATAGAAAGGGGAATAGAATTTTTTTTATCGGGATAAAAAAACCTTTCACAGACAATATCTTTTTCTGAGTTTAGTAATCTATATATGGTCTGAAAGCCAAGATTGGACATTCCAACAAAATAGCTATTAGGAAAGACAAGAGCTACACTCCTCTTTCCTCCCCAATCCTTTATTATTACACCTTTTTCTTCTGAGATCTTTTTCTTCTGTCTTTCTATCTCCTTCCATGTCATCGAATTACTTGTCCGACTTACGTCTTATAAAAGTTGGGATGCTAAGATCCTCTTCATCATCTGAGGTAAGCTTCCGCTTAAATCTCTCTATGAAAGATTTTGGAGGTGGTTCTTCTTTTATGGAAGACTTTTTTGCAAGGTTTCTTTCTATGGCTGGAGTTTCAAGATACTCGTAATCCAGTTCATTAGCAGTATCATCGATGAGTATCCTACTTTCACTTCTGGGAACCTGACTTTGAGGCCTTGGTATTGTTGCGGATCTTGGTTCTGGTCGGCGAGGCTGAACCTTTTGTTGCTGAGATGTCTTGCCTATGCCGGTTGCAATGACGGTAATTCTTAATTCTTCATTTGCATCCGGATCTATTGCGGTTCCAATGATGATATTAGCTTCGTTATCGACCTCGCTATGAATGATAGAAGAAGCCTCTTCGAATTCATGCATTGTAAGATCCGGTCCTGCTGTGATGTTTACCAAGACAGCCTTAGCACCTTTTATAGATATATCCTCAAGTAGGGGACTTGATATGGCCTGTTTGGCTGCTTCAACTGCTCTATTTTCACCTCTTCCAATACCGGTGCCCATAAGAGCAAGACCCATTTCGCTCATTACTGTTCTTACATCGGCGAAATCAACATTTATGTATCCAGGGATCACTATTAAATCGGAAATTCCCTTTACAGCATAGTAGAGAACATCATCTGCTTTTTTGAACATTTCAAGAAAGGTTGATTTTTTATCGGAAAGGGTGGTGAGCCTATCGTTGGGGATTGCTATAAGAGTGTCAACAACTTCTTGAAGCTTGGCAAGTCCTTCTTGGGCGTTTCGCTGCCGAATTTTACCTTCAAAGGAAAATGGCTTAGTAACAACCGACACAGTAAGGATTCCCATCTCTTTACAAGCCTTAGCAACTACAGGAGCCCCTCCTGTTCCAGTTCCACCACCAAGACCTGCAGTTATAAAGACCATATCACTTCCTTCGATGGCTTCTTTTATCTGCTCTATGCTTTCTTCGGAAGCTTTCATCCCAACCTCTGGATTTCCACCAGCTCCAAGACCCTTTGTAAGTTCAGCACCCAGTTGAATCTTTACCTCTGCAAGACATCTTCTTAGTGACTGAACATCGGTGTTTGCTGCTATAAATTCTACCCCTTTAAGGCCTGACCTTATCATGTTATTAATAGCGTTGTTTCCAGCACCTCCTATGCCAATTACCTTTATCTTGGCCACAGGTTCTACAAAATACTCCTTGTTATCGTAATCATTTTTTTCCGGATATTGAAGTCTCGTAATCTTATCTTTATTCATAAAGATCCCTCTCTTTTCTGGTTAAAATTCGTCAATCCATCTTTTCAAATAATTAATCACATCCTTTAACCATTTAAAAGAAAAATAAGACCTCCTGGGCTCTGCAGAATATAAAGTTTCCTCCGTGTCTGGGAGTAGAAGACCTGTAGCGGTAGCGAACATAGGATTTTCTATTACATCCTTTAATCCACCAAAGCCTATGGGAACACCTATCCTTACGGGCACTTCAAAGGTTAATTCTGCCAAATCCTTGATATTGGGAAGTAAAGCAACTCCACCTGTTAAAACTATGCCAGCATTAAGATAATCCTTATAGCCTGATTGGGAAATTCTTCTGTTAGCAAGCCTCAGAATCTCCTCTGTTCTTGCTTCTATAATCATGCCTAAAAGGGCTGGATCAACCCTTGTAATTCTCTGACCATTCAAGGATCTGACCTCAATGGGTTCATCCGTTGGTATTGCTTCAGCTATAGCAGCTCCATACTGTTTCTTTATTCTTTCTGCCTCCTCAAGGGAAGTCTTTAATCCTATAGATATATCTGAAGTTATATGATTTCCTCCAATGCCAAGCACAGAGGTGTATCTTACCGAGCCATTGTAAAATATGGCAATGTCTGTAGTTCCACCTCCAACATCGATTATGGCTGTTCCAAGCTTTAATTCATCGGGATAAAGAACAGCTCTACTGGATGCAAGAACTTCTAAAGAATAACTTTCCACCTGAAGACCTGCCTGTTCACAGCATTTCTGGATATTTTTTAAAGCTGATATGGAAGCTGTTATGATATGGACTCTTGCCTCGAGCCTGACTCCACTCATCCCTAGGGGGTCAATAATTCCTCTTTGGTCATCTATTATAAACTCCTGAGGGATTACATGAAGAATAACCTTGTCAACGGGCATTGAGATGGCCTGGGCTGCATCCATGACACGCGAGATATCCGAATAGGTCACTTCTCCCCTGTTTTTAATGGCTATTACTCCATGGCTGTTTATCCCTTGCACGTGAGTTCCTGCAACTCCTACGTGAACCCTATCAATTTCACAGCCAGCCATAAATTGGGCTTCTTCAACAGCCTTTCTTATAGCTCTTACTGTTCTCTCTATATTAACAATGACGCCACCCCTTATCCCATGGGAGGGTGAGGTTCCAACTCCAATTACATTTATGCCTCTTTCTGTTACCTCTCCAACAACAGCGCAAACCTTGGTTGTTCCTAGATCAAGACCTACAACTATGTTTTGGCTTTTTGCCATAACCCGTTCCTTTAAGATTGCTCAAAAACAATCCCCCATCTTTTGTATCTAATGTCCAGCCATCTTATGGAAGGTAACTTATTTATACCCTTTAAATATTGCAAGAGATATTGTAATTTTTCCAGCTTATTTTCGAAATTTTCACTTCCAATTAGAATTTTTAAATTTTCAAGCCTTATAGAAAACTCCTCCTGAGAATTATACTCTATTTCCACTTTGTTCTTCATGGAGGGCAGGGCACGTTTGATCTCAGCTGAAAGATTCAGAGTTTTAAGAAGAACCTTTTCAGGAACAACTGGTTTGCCTTCTGTTTCAAAAGGCTCTTCGGGGCAATAATTAAGCTTTGGTAAACTTCTGTCGGTTCTATTTGCCGAAGTAATGATACTTCCCCCTCTGTCTATATAGAAACAGTCACTACAGCAAAGAATTATCTGAGGAACCTTCTCTGTAACCAAGATGTTTATGTTTATCCTTATCCTTCCCGTTGGCGCCCATTCTACAGAAACCTTTTCAATCCAAGGATGTTTCCTGAGCTGATCTTCAATGTCTCGAAGCTTGATATCCCAAATGGACATCCCCTCAGAAAGAGGGATAATTTTTTTAATCTCTTCCTCTTCAAGTCTGCTAAGACCATGAATTTTGATATTTTGGATTCTACCAAAGGAAGATCTTTTTAGAGCTTCGTAAAGAAAGATGGAAGAAGCGGTTGCTAAGGAAATTAAAGCCACAAGAATTAGTAGAAAAACTACGAAGGATCCTCTGCTATGTTTCATTACATTAATCGGAGTTTCTATAAATTAAGGTGTCTTTCTTCCAGTGAATATCATCCTTTTGGGGGTGATCAACGTTGTAGTGGAGTCCTCTGCTTTCCTTCCTCTGAATGGCGCAAGAAACTATCATGTGAGCTACTAAGGCCAGATTTCTAAGTTCCATAGCATCGGTATTTAAAGGCATATTAGGAAGGTGTTCCTTAATTTCCCGCCTTATTTGTTCTATATGATTTTTGGCAAGTTCTAGCCTGTTATCCTTTCGAACTATGCCTACATAATTCCACATAATCCTTCTTATTACATCCCAATTGTGGGCTATTAGGACCATCTCGCTTTGATCGTTGCTTTTCAGTGCAGAATAGGGACAATCCTCATGGGAAAGCTTTGGGTAGGACTCCCTTTGCCAATTCTTAATATTCTCTTTAACATCCAGGTAAGCCCTATGACTAAAAACAACCGCTTCAAGAAGAGAATTGCTTGCCAGTCGATTTGCTCCATGAAGCCCTGTGCAGGCGCATTCTCCGATGGCGTAAAGGTTATCTATAGATGTTCTTGCCCAAACATCAGTTAAAATACCACCGCACATATAATGAGCTGCAGGGACAACAGGAATTGGCGTTTTTGTAATATCTATCCCAAGGGAAAGGCATTTTTCGTATATGTTAGGAAATCTTTTAATGATAAAGTCTTTTCCTCTATGGGATATGTCGAGGAAAACGCAATCATCTCCAGATTTTTTCATTTCAGTATCAATTGCTCTTGCGACTACATCTCTAAAGGCAAGATCTCCCAGCGGGTGATACTTATGCATGAAGGAACGGCCATGTTTGTCTATTAATCTGCCTCCCTCACCTCTTAAAGCCTCAGATATAAGAAAATTTTTGGCTTGGGGATGATAAAGACAGGTTGGATGGAATTGGACAAACTCAAGATTGGCAAGCACTGCTCCAGCTCTATAGGCTATGGCAAGTCCATCACCTGTTGCCACATCGGGATTACTGGTATAAAGATAGACCTTTCCAGCACCGCCAGTGCAAAGGATTGTTGCATGAGCTAAAAACAAATCAATTTGCCCTGTTTTGCCATTTAAAACATAAGCTCCCCAACATTTTCTTCTTTTCTTCACAGATATGTCGCCAACCCTTACGCCATTTTCCTCAATGATAAGATCCAAAGCAAAATGATTTTCAAAGATGTGGATCCTTGGATTTTGCTCGGCAGCTTTAATCAAAGCAGTTTCTATAGCCCTTCCTGTCATATCCTGAGCATGGATTATGCGATTTCTGCTGTGACCTCCTTCCCTTCCTAAGTCAAAATCAAAGGGTCCGTTACCCTTTAAATTAAAGGCAACACCCCATTCAACGAGCTCCTTGATCCTTTCTGGTCCAGATTTTACAACCAGCTCAACAACCTCTTGCTTGCACAGACCGTCACCAGCCATTAAAGTATCTTGGATGTGAAGTTCAAAGGAATCATCATGGCCTATAGCGGCAGCTATTCCTCCCTGGGCATAGTTAGTAGAAGTCTCCAGTTTGTCTTTTTTTGTTACTATGGCTACTTCGCCAAGATTTGCCGCTTTAAGGGCAAAGGAAAGTCCAGCAATCCCACTTCCTATGACTAGAAGATCAAAACGATATTCCATGGTAACTTTTTGCTCCTTCTTGGCATTTGTGTGTCTAAAAGTTATATGGTAATTTCCAACTCTTCAAGATATTGTTGCAAGTTCAATGTAAAATTTCTAAGGTGTAGTTTCAAGGAACTTTCTAGTAAGTTGATGTTTTATATCCGAAAGATTTGTGGTAAAATTTCTTTGGAATATTTTATACTTAAATCAAGCTAGCCAATGGATCTAAAAAAATTCTTAGTTGTTCAAATTGATCCGCCAAGCGAAGAATTCCAGGGCGACCATTATTACAGAAGCTATGTTCCTCTTCTTACCCTTGGAAATTCTTCCAGCTACTTTTATACCATAGGACTTACAAACGAAAATAGGCTCAAAGAGTATCTTTCAAGGATTGCAGATATACTTGTATTGAATCTTCTGGGCGATATTGATCTTTTCCCGATTATAGTGGAACGAAGAAAGAAGGGCTTAATCACCATATATGAATGGAACGACGATATTTACAATATTCCTCCCTGGAATCCCCAATACAGATTCTTTGCCCAGCCAAAAATACAGATGGTTATGGAACTTCTTGCAAAAAGCTGTGACGTTGTCCAGTTTAGCTCCAGAGTTTTAGAGGAAAAGTATAAATGGTTGAACTCTCGACGGAAGGTTTTTGTAAATTATCTACTAGATATACCAGAGCCTAGATTTCACACTGATAAAGATATCATTGAAATAGGCTATGGTGGTTCCGCAGGCCACCTATACGATGTTGCCTATGTAGCTCCAGCCCTTATGGATTGGATAGTAAAAAAGAAGGCTCGACTGAATATTATGGCATCTCAGGAAATAGTAAACCTTTTTAGAGGCCTTCCTAAGGAAAAATTAAGAGTTTTCCCAACAGGCAATATTTACCAATATTATAACTTTGTAAGTATGCTGGATATTGGGATAGCCCCTCTTCAGGATATCCCCTTCAACAGATCAAGGTCGGATGTAAAATTTTTAGAATATTCTGCCTATTCCGTAGTTCCTGTTTTACAAAAGACTGGTCCTTATCTTGAAGTTGTAAAGCACGGAGATACAGGACTATTGTTTGAAAACGTAAAAGAATTTGTTTTAATTCTAGATCGCCTTTTGGAGGATACCGTTCTTAGGAACAAGATATCCCAGAGGGCAAGAGCCTATGTCTTAAGAGAAAGGCTAATTTCTAATCACATTAGCGAAAGAGAAGAATTTTATCTAAAGCTTATCAAAGAAAAATCACTAAAGCCAAAGGACAACCTGATGGAAATCTTCGAAAAAGTTGCAAAATCTGAAGGGGCTATTCGAAGGGGTAATTATATTTTGCTTGAACCAACTGAGTTTGAGAGGAACCTAAGAGATGGTCTTTATATGATGGCTTGCGGTTCTTTTAATGAAGCCTACTTAAAGTTTATTCTGGCTTCACGTCTAAATGAAAGAAGCTATTTGCCTTATCTTTATGGTTCAATGTGTAAAGCCGAGGACAGGGAAAGGATGCTTAAAGAAGCTTTGAGGAGAAATCCAAAGTCAATCTTAGCAAGGTGGCTGATGAAGGATGGGGGATATGATGGGAAGTTATGATGAGGCTAGAGAAAGAATGGTTGAAAACCAAATAATAAGACGTAATATCAAAGACCCAAGGGTTATTGCGGTCATGAAAAAAATCCCCAGACATCTTTTTGTGCCCGAAAATTATAGATCTCAAGCCTATGAAGACCATCCTGTTCCGATAGAGGAAAAACAGACAATATCCCAGCCCTATATTGTTGCTCTCATGACAGAAGCCTTAAGACTTAAAGGAAATGAAAGGGTGCTTGAAATAGGAACAGGTTCCGGTTACCAAACTGCCATATTAGCAGAGCTTGCCGACAAGGTTTTTACAATCGAAAGAATAGAACTGCTCCACAGGAAAGCAAAAGAAAGGCTTGATAAGATGGGCTATAAAAATATATTTTACCGCCTTGGCGATGGAACAATGGGATGGCCAGAGGAAGCTCCCTTTGATTGCATCTTGGTTTCTGCGGGAGCTCCAGCCCTTCCACAACCACTTGTCGATCAGTTAGCAATGGGTGGCAGGATGATTATTCCTGTAGGAGATAAGCTTAGTCAGGAACTTGTTCTGGTGGAAAGAGTTCCTGAGGGCATTAGAAAGTCTTTCCTTGGGGGTGTAAGGTTTGTGGATCTCGTTGGTAAGTGGGGATGGAAAGAGTAGGTTTAAATATAACTTGCCTTTTTTGGGTATTATGTTTTCATTAAATTGTATGCATTGAAAAGCAAGTTTTGGCATTCCTTTGCTCTGTAAAAAAACGGGGTCACCTTGGACGCAGGTAGAAGTAACTCGATTCAGAAATTAAAGGAATTTATCGATATTGTAGACCTAATAGGGGAGTTTGTAAGCCTTAAACGGGCAGGTCGTCGGTATGTTGGGCTTTGTCCTTTCCATACCGAGAAAACTCCCTCTTTTTTTGTGGATCCTCAGACTCAGTTCTTCTACTGTTTCGGCTGTAACACCGGAGGGGATGCCATAAGGTTTATTATGAGATATAAAGGATTTTCCTTTAACGAAGCTGTTAGCTTCCTTGCCAAACGATACAATGTTCCTGTTGATATTTCTTTCCATTCTAAAAAGGAAGGTAGTGAGAAGCTATTAGAACTTATAGAAATTGCCGAAAACTTTTTTTATCACCAGCTCCGCCACAGCAAAACCGGTGAGATAGCGAGAAAGTATCTCGAAAAGCGTGGAGTAATTGACAAAGTTATAGAAGAGCAAAGGCTTGGCTATGCTCCTCCTGGCTGGAAATCTCTTGTTAAACACTTTACTGAAAAGAACTTGGACTTAAGAAAAGGTGTTGAAATTGGGCTTTTTGGATCTTCCTCTGGTGGATATTATGATAAGTTTAGAAACAGGCTTATATTTCCTATAAGGGACACCAGGGGTTATACCGTTGCTTTTGGGGGAAGAATTCTTGATAGTGATGTTTCAGGGGAGCCTAAGTATTTAAACAGTCCAGAATCGAGTATTTATCAAAAACGAAATCTTCTTTATCAATTCCATTTAGCTCAAGAAGCCTGTAGAAAGGAGGGAAGGGAAGTCCTCCTAGTGGAAGGCTATATGGATGCACTGGCCTTCCATAATGTTGGTTTTTACAGGGTTGTGGCAACCCTTGGCACCGCCTTTACCGCCCAGCAGGCCAGGCTAATCAAGCGTATAGCTGATGAAGTCATCCTTGTCTATGATGGTGATGATGCTGGCAGAAAGGCCATGATAAGGATTTTTCCTTTTCTGGTTCAGGAAGGACTAAAAAGTAGTTGCGTTGTTCTTCCAGAAGGCATGGATCCCGATGATTTTCTAAAAAATCATTCTTTAGAAGATTTTCAAAAGCTTCTTCAGTCAAGAAAGGATCTAGGAGAGTTTGTGATTGAAGAATTCCTAAAAACCTGGGATGGCACGTCAAGGGGTAAAATGGCAGTTTTAGAAAACATCTTTCCCTATATTAAAAACATAGCGGAACCTGTTCCTTATTCAGAATATGTATCTCTGCTGGCTAGTAGATTGGGTCTTTCTGAACAGATTGTTATTGAGCAATTTGGAACATTCCAGAAAAAGATATCGAAAGACACTTCTTATAATTTTAAAAAGGCAGTGGTTGCAGATACTCCGCCCTTGGAAGAGGAGATATTAAGAATAGTTTTAAAGTATCCCTTTTTCGTGGATGAGCTCCTTAGCAATGAAAGGGTTTGTTTGCTAATTGCTGAATCTAGTCCGGTTTATGCGGAAATTTTTAATGCTTTAAAAGAGACAAGGCTTGAATTTCAAGAAAGGCAGGATAATAACTTTTATGTCAACCAGGTTTATGAAAAACTTGCTGATACTAGGGCAAGAGATTTAATTTCTCGACTACTTCTTGAGGGAGGTGAATTTTACAGCAGTCAGGAAATAGCGGAAGTTTTTCTTAAGGATTATCTAGAAGCGTTGAAAAAGCGTTTGGCAAGAATAAATCGCGAGTCTCTGATTAAGATGCTAGTGTCCGCCGAAAAAAAAGGCGATTTTGAGGTTGTTAAGAATTTACTTAGAGAGATTTGCCTTTTAGGAAAAGAAGGATTTTTTCCGAAAAACTAAGGTTGTGGGGGTGATAGGTAGATGAGTAACGCAACTCCTAAAGGTAAGAATAAGCAGATAGATGTGGATGAACTAAGGGAACTGATATCCCGTGGCAAGGAGAAGGGTTATTTAACCTACGATGAGCTCAACGAAGCTCTCCCTGAAGAAGCTTTATCACCAGATAAGCTTGATGATATGCTTATAGTTTTTGATGAAATGGATATTGAGATTGTTGACTCTGAAGATGACCTGGCGGTTGTGAAATCTAGGCTTGGTGGATCCAATGTTGTGCCTTCGGTAGATGAAGAAATAGTGGAGGAAGAAGAGATCTCCTATGATGATACCTCCGTGAGAGTGGCTGATCCTGTTAGGATGTATCTTAAGGAGATGGGCAAGGTTGGGCTTCTAAGTAGGGAAGAGGAGGTTGAAATAGCCAAGAGAATTGAAGCGGGTGAAAGGGAAGTTTTTAATGCTATAATGGAATCTTCCATTGGAATCAGAGAAATCCTTTCTATTAGAGATAAGCTTCAAAGCGGTCTTCTTGAGGTATCTGATGTGCTGAAAGATGCCGATGATATCTTGATGGAAGAGGAAGGGGAGAATTTGAAAAATAAAGTTATTTCTATGCTAAATGAGGTTCAAAGGCTCGATGAGGAAAATAGAAAACTTCAGACTCAACTTCTTTCCGATGCCATAGACGAATCGGAAAAGGCAAAGTTAATCGCCCAGATTGAAACCAATAAGGAAGGCATCATTTCTATTCTAAAGGAGCTCCAGCTTGGCAAAAGCCATATTGATGGTATTGTCGAAAAACTTAAACAGTATATCGGTGAGATTGAAAGGCTAGAAAAAGTAATTGAAGAGTGTGAAAGCCTTTTTGGTAAGCCTATAGAAGAACTTGAACTTGGGGTTCAAGAAGATGGTAATTCAGAGCTCATTTCAAAAACTTTAGAGGCTAAAAAACGAATTAAAGAGCTCGAAAAAGAAGCAAAAACAGATTCCAAAACTCTGAGACAGCTTCTTGAGCGAGTTGAAAATGGTATGAAGAAAGCAAAAGCTGCAAAAACGGAGATGATTGAAGCAAATCTTAGACTAGTTGTAAGCATTGCAAAAAAATACACCAACAGAGGTCTTCAGTTTCTTGACCTTATCCAAGAGGGAAATATCGGGCTTATGAAGGCTGTTGATAAATTTGAGTATCAAAGAGGCTATAAATTCAGCACCTATGCCACCTGGTGGATTAGGCAGGCAATAACAAGGGCAATAGCCGATCAGGCAAGAACTATTCGTATTCCTGTCCATATGATTGAAACCATCAACAAACTTATCAAGACCTCCCGTTATCTTGTTCAGGAACTTGGAAGAGAGCCAACACCTGAAGAGATTGCGGAAAAGATGGATCTTCCTGTCGATAAAGTAAGAAAGATACTAAAAATAGCCAAAGAACCAATAAGTCTTGAAACACCAATAGGGGAAGAAGAAGATAGTCATCTTGGCGATTTTATAGAGGACAAAAGAGTTATCAATCCTTCCGATGCAGTTCTTAACCTAAATCTAGCTGAAAAAACTAGAAGAGCTCTTGCAACTTTGACCCCAAGGGAAGAAAAGGTGCTTCGTATGCGCTTTGGAATAGGAACCACTGCTGATCATACTCTTGAAGAAGTGGGTCAAAGTTTTCATGTCACCAGAGAAAGAATTCGCCAAATAGAAGCAAAAGCTTTAAGAAAGCTCAGACATCCTAATAGAAGAAAAGAGCTCAAAAGCTTTATAGAAAGCTAAAATATTTTCTTGGCGAAATAGATAGAACGTGGTTTAGCCAAGGTAACAGAGTAATCCAACTAGCATTGTTTTAGAAAGCTGGCTACCTGCTTTCCTTATTACAGGTAGCCAGCTTTTTATCAATCTTTCAGGAAAAAGGTGTGATATTCTTCTTCTGTGAGATGAGTCTTTAAAATCCTACTGATGCTTTCGAAAAGGTCGTTAATTTCTTCATCGCTTAGTCTTGGGACAATTAGTTTCATAAGTTCATCATCTGTGAACTTCTGAAGGTAGTAGATAAGGGATTTCTCATCAATTTCTCTTGAGAGTCCAAAGGCAACAATCCCTTTGTAGGTTTCCACAAAATTGTGGGAATGTTTTTTCTGGCTCATTAAACTTAATCTTCCTCTTCCATGTAATAGTCCAGCCCAAGGTGAGTGATCTGTTCCTCTTCCATTAGATACCTCAGGGTGTTTTTCAGTTTCATTAGCTGAATAAAGAGGTCATGTTCAGGATAGAGATTGCTTTTGTGCATAGGGCTTTTAAAGTAGAAAGATAGCCATTCCTGAATTCCGCTCAGATTAGCTCTTTTAGCAAGATCAATAAAAAGAACAAGATCTAGCACCAGAGGAGCAGCCAAGATGCTATCTCTACATTGAAAATCTATTTTTATCTGCATGGGATAGCCTAACCACCCAAAGATATCTATGCAATCCCACCCTTCCTTATTGTCCCCTCTAGGGGGATAGTAGTTTATGGTAACTTTGTGGTAGTAGTTTTTATAAAGGGTTGGATATAGATGGGGCTGTAGTATGTAGTCAAGAACGGAGAGTTTACTTTCTTCCTTGGTTTTAAAGGAGTCCTTGTCATCAAGAACAAGACCATCTCTATTTCCAAGAATATTAGTGGAATACCATCCTTCAAGACCAAGCATTCTGGCCTTTAATCCTGGCGCTATGATGGTCTTGATAAGAGTTTGACCGGTCTTAAAATCCTTTCCTGCAATAGGCACATTGTTCTTGTTTGCAAGCTCTATCATGACAGGTATATCTACGGTAAGATTTGGAGCTCCGTTAACAAAGGGTATACCAAGTTCTAGAGCTGCCAGAGCATAGAGCATACTTGGAGCTATATTTGGATCGTTTCTTTCAAGTCCTTCGTAAAAGACTTCCAGGGATTGATGAACTTCTTGCTGTTTAAGATAGATTTCAGTGCTACCACACCATATCATTACAGCTCTAGAAACGTTTTCTTTTGCTATGAAATTTTGGATATCCTCCTTTATAGCTTCAACTAAGTCCTTTAAGCTCTTGTATTTTTTTATATGAGTGCCGTCTAAGTTCTTCACAAAACGCCTATCAAAGGCAGCGGGCATAGGTTTTATGCTGGATAGAAAATCCTTTACTGGTTCTAAATGATCCTTACTTAGAACCTTTGCATATGTGGCCGCTTCGTATAGATTTGCTTCGTAAATGTCCCATCCCGCAAAGACAAGATCTTCCAAGTTAGCCAGAGGCACAAGATCTTTTATCCTAGGAACTCTTTGTTCGTAGCGCTTACCAAGCCTTATTGTGCCAAGTTGGGTTAAAGAACCAACAGGCTCTCCCAGGTTTCTTCTTATAAGCTCAACGCCTGCAATGAAGGTCGTGCTTACTGCTCCACCAATCCCCGGAATAAGAACCCCTAACTTACCTTCCGGTTTAACAATCTGGTCTTTCCTTCTAATATTTTTTTCCTTCAAAGCTAAATCCTCCGCTTGTATATAAATTGGTGGGAAATTTTTATCCGTCAGTCAGATGTAGAATAGGACTAAACATGTCAAAAGTCAATGAAAGGCAGTATGTTGTCTCTTTCAATCCTGTAGTGGAAGGGGATATTAATAGGATATGTGCAGGAAGAGATGTAGATGAAGAGGACATTTACTGGATTAAAAGGGCTAAAGCGGTTATTCTTCCCAATGGGTGTTCTGAAAAACTTTACTTCACAGCCAGAAAATATTGTCCCAATGTTTTTCCTAACTATCTTCATAGATTTTTGTTTCCAGGAAAGGTAGGTCAAATAAGGATGTTTAGGCATTACAATATAAGACATCCAAAGAGCATGCTTTTTAGCTCTGTCCGGTCTGTTCATGAGAGATTCTGGAGGAGCCTGAAATATCCAGTTGTGATAAAAACTTCCCAGGGAGGTGAGGGTGAAGGTGTTTTTTTGGTGTTTTCTTTCGAGGAACTAGAAAGCGTTATTTTGGAAATATCATCTATGGAAAGAAGTGGATTTGAGGGGTTTTTAATTCAGGAATACATTCCAAATGATGGACGAGATTTAAGAGTTGTTGTTATAGGAAAAGATCTTTATCCCTATTGGAAGGTTGCTCAAAACAACAGCTTTTTACATAATCTTTCTAAGGGGGCTTCGGTAGATAGCACCTCCGATGTGGAAAGAATTGAAGCTGGCTTAACATTTGTATTGGAACTTATAAAAGCTACAGGGATAAACCTTGCAGGCATTGATCTATTGTTTCACAAAGAAGACAAGAAAGGAAAATATCCCTACATACTTGAAATAAACTACTTTTTTGGAAGAAAAGGTATTGGCGGGAACAGAAGATACTACGAACTCCTTAATAAAGCTGTAAGGGAGTGGTTAAAAAGTATTTAGATTATCCGCCTCCAACAGCCGGGAAGAAAGCCACCCTTTCGTTTCCTTCAAGTGTTTTGTCCATGGAGGAATGAATTCCGTTTACCATTACTATCTTAACTTCCTCTGGAGGAATTCCAAGCCTTTGAGTTACTTCTAAGACAGTTGAGCCAGAAGAGACCTCCATTATAACACCCTTTTCGGGATTGTAATCAGGAATAAATCTTCTTAAGGTAGCTGCTAAAAATACTTGAATAGGCATTTCCTTAGCTTGCTTCTCCAGTGGTGGATGGGCGATAATTTCTAAAAACTCTTTTTACATGAACATTCGATACAAGGGCTGCATAGTCTTTGCCATGCTCAACTTTTACACTTATGGAATTTCTATCTATTTCCATATACTTTGATAGCACTGCCAGTATCTCGTTTTTTATTTCTTCCATAACGTCTGGATCTATGCTCAGGCGATCATGGAGAAGAACAATTTGCATCCTATCCCTCGCAACTTTACCGCTCTTTTTCTCGCTGAGAAATCTTTTTATTGATTCAAGCATCTTTTACTCCCTCGATTAGGCATTCCATATGAGTCTTTTCACCTTACTAAAAAACCCTTCATAGTCGTTGTCAGATGGAAGGGGAATATTTTCGCCTTCGAGTCTTCCTGCTATTCTCTTAAAGGCTAGAGCAGCAGGGCTTTTTTTCTCGTGAACAAGAGGTACACCCTTGTTAGTTGATATAATCACATCCTCACTTTCAGGAATGATGCCTATAAGAGGTATAGAAAGGAGGGAGCATATGTCGGAAGAGGACATCATATCTCCCCGTTTTATCATTTTATTGTTTACTCTGTTTATGATTAGGCTGATGTCTCTAAGCAAATTAGCCTCTAGAAGTCCAATAACTCTATCAGCATCCCTTATAGCAGAAACTTCGGGTGTGGTAACAACCAAGGCTTTTTGAGCGCCAGCTATAGCGTTCCTGAAACCCTGTTCTATGCCTGCAGGACAATCAATTATTACATAATCGAAGGTTTCCTCAAGTTTTTTGCATAATTCTTTCATGGCTTCAGGGCTTACAGCATCTTTGTCTCTCGTTTGAGCAGCTGGAATCAGATAAAGAGAGCTCACTTTTCTGTCTCTTATCATTGCCTGTTCTATTTTACATTTTCCCTCTATGATATCTACAAGATTATAGACAATCCTGTTTTCAAGACCCATTACAACATCCAGGTTTCTAAGACCTATATCGGTGTCTACCAAAACTACTGAACGTCCTCTTAAAGCAAGGGCAGTTCCAAGATTGGCTACTGTTGTGGTTTTTCCAACGCCTCCCTTGCCAGATGTAACAACTATTGTTTTGCCCGGCATCTTCCAAATGTCTCCTTTAAAAGCTGATTACTTGTATTTTCCCATCCTTTATCTGAGCAACTTCATACCTTTTAGGCTCGTGTTTGTCGTTTTTTGGAGGGATTGCCATTAAGTCTGCTATCCTTATTTGGCTAGGCTCTATGGAAAGAGCCCATATCTTTGCATTGTGGTCTCCCTTTGCTCCAGCATGGGCTATACCTCTTAAGACACCAAAAACTATTATATCTCTTCCTGCAACAATTTCTGCTCCAGGATTAACATCTCCAAGGATAAAGCAATCTTGGGGGGCTTCTATCCTTGTTCCAGATCGACAGGTCTGTCTTATTATAACCGGCTCTGGTGTCGATTCCCTTACTGGTATCTGGTAAATAGGAATACCGATTTGCTTGGATGCCCATTCAAAGAAGGAATCAAATCTGTGACCCAGTCTGAGCTCTGTAACTGTAACCTGCCACTTGTTAATCAGCATATCCCTAAGTTCTACTACTTCATCAAAGCGAAAAGGTCTTAAACCAAGATCTATAATGATTTTGGTTGATTTGAAAAATTTGTTGGACTCGTTCCATTTTTTTTCAAGGAACCTTAAAATCCTCTGAAAGGGGATGGACGGATCCAGGATAAATACAAATTGTCCATCCCGTTGAACCCTTATCTGAACAGCACTACTAAATTCTGGCTCTCTTCTTTCATCCACAAGATTCAATCTCTCAACCTCTAAGGCCAACAAATTAGGTCTTCTAATTCATACCAATGGCTTATTCTTATTAAACCCTTTCCTTTCCTATTCCAGGGTTGATCATAAACAATAACTTTAAAACCTTCCTTTGCCAGGTTTTCACAGGTATCCCACCGGTCTTCAACAAAGACTTTAACGTTAAGTTCTGATAAAATTTTGCTTTTGGCTTTAGGATCTCCAGTGGCTATTACAACAATTTTATCCTCCGCCACTTCAGGCACATTTTGGTGAATCCATTTCTTTATCGAGTCAGCCCAGACTCTGGCGGTTACAAACTTAAGGGTTCCGTATTGGGCAAGTTTATGGAGCACTTCAGGGGCTCCAGGGCAGGGAGGAATTTTAAAGGTGTATTCATCGCTTAGCACAAGCCACAAGATTTCATCTATTTTCTCTTTGGAAACTTCTGGAAGACATTTGTAAAGCTCATATTCTGTTATATGCTCTTTGGAAAAATCCTTTATTCCCAGCCTGGTTCTTACAAGTTCTACAAAGGGAACCATTGTGTCAGCAACAACTCCATCTATATCAAAGGCTATTTCCCAGGGCATAACAAAAGGCATATTAGCTTTCTGTGATGCAGACCTGGGCTGGCTCGTCAAATCTGAAGTATATCTCATAGACACCTTCCTCAAGATGGGCATGAACTACATAACCCACCTTATGAAAAACACTTAGCATCCTTCTATTAGATGCTAAGACGTAGGCACAAAAACCGCTAACACCTTTACTTTTAGCAATTTCGCAAAGATAATGCAAAAGAAAGGTTCCTATGCCTCTTCTTTGATATTCCGCTCTTACTGCAAAGTCAACTTCTGCCATGTTGGTTTTTTGATCCAAAATATATCTACCGAGGGCTATTATGGTTTCATTTCCTATATCTCCCACAACACCTACTATCGCCATTTCGTGCTCATAGTCTATATTACACATTGCCTGGGTGTCTCTGTGGGGGAATACCTTCATTGCAGAAAGAAATCTATAATAAATATCTTGATCTGGTAAAGAATAGAAAAATTCCTGAAGGGCTCTCTCATCGGTTGGCCTAATAGGTCTAAAGCGTATTTTTAGATCGCCCGGGAAAATCTGATAAGTTTCCCATTGCCCAGGATAAAGGGGTTCATAGATAGGTGGAAGAATTTGATCTTGATAAACATAGCGGATTCTTTTGGCTTCATTTAAAAGTTTTTCTCTAAACTTTGGATGAGCTATGTTGATGAGGGCTAAAGCTCTTTCCCTTATAGATTTTCCAAAGAGACTTGCAATACCAAACTCATTGACAACGTAATTTACTGCACTTCTTGGACTTACTACTCCAGCTCCACTTGTAAGATGGGTTACTATTCTTGACTTCTTACCGTCAGGGCTTGTCGATGGAACAAGTATGATATTTCTCCCTTCTTCAGAGCTAGAAGCCCCAATCATAAAATCTACATATCCTCCAATACCACTGTAAACCTTATGACCTATTGAATCTGCACAGACCTGACCGGTAATGTCAATCTCAAGGGCAGCGTTTATAGCAACCATCTTGCGGTTGTTGCTTATAACCATACTGTTATTTACATATTCCGTTGGATGAAGCTCAACTTGAGGGTTGTTATGAACAAAACGATAGAGCTTCTCTGTGCCCAGGCAAAAGGTAACTATAGCTTTGTTAGGATGTAGAGTCTTGTTTTTTCCAGTTATTACTCCTTTTTGGATAAGCTCCATGTGAGAATCTGTTATCATTTCGGCGTGAAGCCCCAGGTTTTTCTTATTTTCCAGGTGCAAAAGGGCAGCATTGGCAATCCTTCCTATTCCTGTCTGTATAGTGGAACCATCTTCTACAAGCTGTGAAACATATTGACCAATTCTATCATAGATAGCACTCTTATGGTAAGGTTCTACTTCTATAAGGGGTTCATCCTTTTCCACAAAGTAAGATATTTGAGACACATGCAAAAATGTATCTCCAAGGGTTCTTGGCATTTTGTTATTTACCTGGGCTATCACAAAATAGGCATTTTCCGCAGCAGTTTTTGTGATTTCTACAGAAATACCAAGAGAACAAAATCCATTTTCATCGGGCGGTGTAATATGAATAAGGCAGATATCTAGGGGCATTGAGCCACCTGGTTTAAAAAGCCTTGGAATATAAGAAAAATAGGCTGGTATATAATCAACCTGACCTCTATTAACTGCCTGCCTTGACTTAGGACCTAGAAAAAATGTTTTCAGCCTGCAGTGTCTTTGAAAAGGTAACCAGTCTTCTGGAAGCTCTCCCATGGAAAGATTTTGAATGATTTCGATGTCTGTATATCTATGAATCAGATTCATCAGAGCCTTTACAAGAAACCTTGGTTCAGCACAGCCAGGGCTTATATAGATCCGGCAACCATCGAACAAAACCTTCTTTAGCGCTTCCTCTGCAGTAAGAAGCCGTTCTTGATAATACTTTTTCCATAACATAGTCGGAAAAGCCTCGGTTTAAAAGACATCTTTGATTACTATGTTTTCCTTTCTTCCTGCTCCAACTGAAATCATCAAAACAGGAAGCTCTAAAAAATTCTCCAGAGTTTCTATGTATCTTTTTGCATTTTCCGGAAGTTTCTTATAGTTTCTTATGTCTCTTATATCCTCCTTCCATCCTGGAAGTTCCACATAAACTGGCTCACATTGTTCGAATATCTTTGCCTGAGTTGGCACATAGTCCATCTCTTCACCTTGATACCTATACTTGTAAGCTATTTTAATGGTCTCAAGTCCTGTAAGAACATCAAGCTTTGTTACAACAAGACCAGTAAGGCTATTGAGCCTCTTGGCAGACTTTACCATAGTTGCATCAAACCAGCCACATCGCCTTGGTCTTCCAGTGGTTGAGCCATATTCTCCGCCCTTTTCTCTGAAATAGTCGCCCAATTCTCCAGCAATTTCCGTAGGAAAGGGACCACCACCAACTCTCGTAGTGTAAGCCTTTGCAACACCTATTACTTGATCTATAACAAGAGGTCCTATACCCGCCCCACAGCAGGCGTTTCCCGCTACCGTATTCGAAGATGTAACATAAGGGTAGGTGCCATGATCAACATCAAGATAAGTTCCTTGAGCTCCCTCGAATAAGATATTTCTACCATTTTTATGGAGTTCCTCAATCTTTAGCGAAGCATCACCCACAAAGGGAGCTAATTTTTCTCCATATCGAAGATATTCGCTCTTTATCTTATCAAAGGAAAGCTCCTCCTGGCCATAGTAATGCTTCAATATAAAGTTCTTCTCCTCCAAAACCATTTTGAGCTTTTCTTTAAAAACAGCCTCATCAAGAAGATCCTCAACCCGTATACCATTTCTTGCTACTTTGTCTTCATAGCAGGGTCCAATACCCTTTCCGGTGGTGCCGATCTTTGATTTTCCTTTTTTGGCTTCTCTGGCATTGTCTAAGGCACTATGGTAAGGCATTATGACATGGGCGTGAGAGCTTATAAGAAGCTTATCCTTAGTGATCTTGATATTGGATGCCTCAAGTTTTTCTATCTCCATCAAGAGCACCGAAGGATCTATTACAACTCCATTTCCTATAATGCACAGAATACCTTCCCTTAGAATGCCCGATGGAATAAGATGGAAAATGTGCTTTTTGCCATTTACCACCAAAGTATGTCCAGCATTGTTTCCTCCCTGAAACCTTACAACAGCATGAGCTTTTTCAGCAAGGAGATCAACTATTTTGCCTTTTCCCTCATCTCCCCATTGAGTTCCTACCACCACAACAACAGACATGGGCTTCCATACTCCTTCCCTCATTAGAATTATCCCCAGAGAGGGGCTAACTATTTCGCAACCGTCATTTTATTTGTTTGCCTGACTCTTTGGTATAACAGAAAGAGTTCCATATTGATCATAGGTGACATATTTGCCTTCTACCTGGGAAAGCACAAAATTCTTAACCAGCGTTGCCACAGCATCTTGAATAGACCTTGCCATTAGAACATTGCTATCGTGTTCTCCATAAACAGATCTTGGAGTTGTCTTGACCTCTGCCCTATTAGCCCAAAGGATTTCCCCTGTTTCTGCATCTTGAACAATCATTCGAAGCTGTATTACCGCTTTATCAACCCTTCCACCTTTATGGGCAAGATGGGCAGCTCCCGCCCCCACAAGACCCCATATAGCTAAATTGGCAGAAGACCATTTGTTAGATTCTACAATGCCACCTCCAAACCTTGGATGTCCCGATACCTTTTCTCCTGGCTTTACAGGAAAAGAATCGCTTCCAAGGGTAAGTCCCATAAGTCCCCCAATAGCCATCTCATCTATCATCTCGTAGGTGTCTGTTTGGGCTATTCCAAAGATGGTTCTAGAGCCAACCTTAAAGAAGAAGGGCAGAATGCCTGTTTGAGCCGGATTAAAACTATCATCCTGTCCAGTGGTAGCCTCTATTACCCTACCTCTTACTATAAACCTAGCATTAAAATATTTGCCTATGTTATTTATGGTTTCCTTGTTCAAGGATATAAGCCTTTGGGCATTCCAGTATTTATCGTTTTCATCCTTTTGCTGACTGATATTGCGATAGATTGACAAGGAAATTTCCTGTTTCATTATATCGCTCCAGCTAGACTGTAACTCCTCCTGTAGAACAGCAACTTCTGGAGGAACCTCTTTTTTGACTGGTGTTTCCTGTATAATAGCCTTATCAAGTAGATACTGAATTACGTCTTCCTGGGTAGCGGTAACAAAACCATACTTTTTGAGTTCATCTTGAAGGGCTTCCATGATGAGGATGTTCCTTCGCCAGTATTCACTTGGTGTTCCAGTGGTGGTATAGTCAGCAAAGGGTAAAATAACCACTGTATTGTTAGCCCCAAACGTTGATTGGGGGATAACGGGCGATACAGTTTCAACGGATTTATGCCCGCATCCTTGTAAAATAATCCCTAAAATCAAGCAAACAATCCAAACATTCCTCCTCATCTTTAACCCCTTTTCTTGTTTTTAACGTTAAGAGACCCATCCCATACTGAGTAAAAACAAACAAAAAGCGCATAGTTTGTCAACTATGCGCTTTAAGGTTGGCAAAAATTTTATTAAAAATTCTCTTAGAAGGCCATAGCCCTAAGTCTTCTTATTCTTTCTTCAATAGGTGGGTGTGTACTGAAAAGATTAAGCAAGCCACCTCCTGTAAGGGGATTTACAATAAACATATGAGCTGTTGCTGGCCTGGCTTCCACCATAGGAATTCTGTGGGAGGCTATAGCAAGTTTTTCAAGAGCGCTTGCCAGAAATTCGGGATTCCCCGATAACTTAGCACCTACCTCATCGGCAAGATATTCTCTAGATCTGGAAATAGCCATCTGGATAATTAGGGCTGCCAAAGGAGCAACTATAGAAAGCACTATACTGCCTATAAGGCCAAGCCCTCCTCCTTCTTCTTCTTCGTTAGAGCTTCCACCACCAAAAATAGCTGACCATCTTGCCATATCAGCAAGAATCATTATAGCGCCTGCAAAAGTGGCAGCGATGGTTCCAATAAGGATGTCTCTATCCTTAATGTGAGCTATCTCATGAGCAAGGACGCCCTTTATTTCGTGAGGTTGGAGAAGATTTAAAAGGCCTTCCGTTACAGCAACAACAGCTTTTTCTGGATTTCTTCCTGTTGCAAAGGCATTGGGACTATCGCTTGGAATTATATAAACCCTTGGCATAGGAATTCCAGCTCTATAAGAAAGCTCCCTTACCATCTGATAAAGCTGTGGAGCTTCGCTTTCGTTTACCTCTCGAGCTCCATACATGGAAAGAACAATTTTGTCTGAGAACCAGTAACTTACAAAATTCATAATAGCAGCCAAGATAAAGGCTATAACCATGCCATGCTGACCACCTATTAGGCGTCCCATAAGAACAATCAGTATGGTAAGGACAGCTAGGAGGAAAAATGTTCTAAACTGATTTCCCATTTGTTTTCACCTCCAACTAGTTTTCTGTTTTGAGTGTTCCAAATATAATAAAATTTCCTAAAGACCTATTGTCAAGCAAAACCGGAAATTGCGAGTCTCTATTGAAGATCTTTCTTTTTGTAAAATCTCTCCTTTTCGCTGTAGATACAACCGCAATACTGCTGCCTGTAAAGGCCAAGCCTTCTTGATTCTTCCTGGCCTATCGACCATCCTGTCCTGAAATCTTCGTAATAGAAAGTAATACCAATCTGCTTGGATATATCCTCTCCAAGATTTTTTATTAATTCATGCTTTTGAAACTTACTGTAGAGTAGGGTTGAGGAAAAGCCATCGAAACCACTTTTTTTCGCAGTTTTTGCGGTAGCTTCAAGTCTTGTGTAGTAACAGTAAAGACATCTATTTTGTTCTCTGAAAACAACATTTCTTAAAAATTCCTCTAAAGGATAATCTTCTCTTACAATAAGCCTAACTTGATACCCCCTTTCTTCCGTCAATTTTTTAAGAGCTTCAAGCCTTCTTTGCCATTCCTGATAGGGATGAATATTGGGGTTGTAGTAAAAGCCAAAAACCTCAATGCCTTTTTCACTTAAACTCTTTATCGGGAAAATGGCACAAAGTCCACAACATATGTGCAAAAGTAGTTTTTTCACCAATTACTTCCTTTCAATAAACATTTCCTTTATGAGTTTTGGCAACTGATCCATAGAACCATTACTCATAAAAACTACCACATCTCCTGATGTCACTTCGCCTTCTAAATAGTTAGCAATTGATGAAACATCGTAAAAACATTTTGATTGAGCCACGCCCTTTTGTTTAGCCACATCCCTTGTAAGAGCTTCAATGTCTATTCTTTCTTCTTCCTTTATTGAAAAATAGTCCGCTGGAGCCTTCAATAGCACTATATCAGCCTCTTCGAAGGAAGATGGGTAGACATGCTGAAAAAACTTTCTCTTACTGGTATTTGTTCTTGGTTCAAAGACCACAATGATTCTTCTATCTTTGTAGCCAGCTCTAATTGCTAGCAGAGTCTCTCTAACAGCTGTTGGATGGTGTGCAAAGTCGTCAATAAGAACTATGCCCTTTGAATTTAAGATTACTTCCTGCCTCCTTCTTACTCCAGGAAAGGTTTCCAAAGCTTTTGAAATAGCTAAGGGGTCAAAGCCAAGTTCGCTAAGTAAAGCCACTACCGCTAAGAGATTCATACCATTATGTTTTCCAATAAGGGGGGAAACAATTTCTAATTTCCCGTGATAGTCATTTCCAATACCTATAAAGCTTTGGCCGTTTTTACACTCATAAGATAGCATCCTCCAGTCAGCTTTTTCTGAGGAGCCATAGGTTATAACCTTAGCTTTGCAGTTTCTTGAGAGCTCCTCTCTGTAAGGCTCATCATAGTTTATAACTAGAACGCCATCGGAAGGAAGAAGGCTTATAAACTTTTTGAAAGCCCCCCTTATCTCATCCAGGTTCTTATAGATATCTCCGTGATCAAATTCTATTCCTGTTACTATGGCCCCATAAGGTCTGTAATGTAAAAACTTAGGCCTTTTGTCAAAAAAGGCTGTATCATATTCATCCCCTTCTATTACTACAAAATCTCCATTCCCAACTCTATAGCCACAATTCCACTCCTTAACAAAGGCTCCAACGAAGGCTGATGGATCTTTGCCAATTTTTTCAAGAGTCCAAGCAAGAAGACCAGTGGTGGTGCTTTTGCCGTGAGTTCCTGAAACCACAAGGCTTTTTTGATTTTCCAAAAAGAGGTCTTCCAGGGAAGAGGGAAGACTTTTGTAGGATATTCCTTTTTCTAGCACCCATCTTGCCTCAGGGTTTGTTGCCCTTACCACATTTCCTATAACAACAAAGTCAGGCGATGAATAGCTTAAGTTTTCCTCCTTGTAAGGAGAATAGACCTTTATGTTAAGCCTTTCAAGGAGTTCACTAGAAGGAGGATATATAGAACCACCTTCTGAACCCTCAACTTCATGGCCAAGAGTTTTGAAAATGCCAGCAAGATTTGCCATGGCTATTCCGCCTATACCCATTAGGTAAACTTTAGTAGCTTTTTTCATATTCGAGCCTCGCCCTGTTGTGAATTTCTCTTCTGAAGTTGTTAATAAGTTCTTTACTACAGGAATAGTAAACCCTGTTGGTCAGAAGTATCACAGAAAAGCCTGTTAGAAGATCAAGCCAAAAGGACGTTCCTGTAAAGCCAAGGTGACCAACGCTTTCTTTAGGGAATAAATCGCCAGCAGTAGAGCCTTCCTTGGAAGGAGTATCGAAGCCAATAACCCAGGTAGAACCAGGGAGGATATGAGAAAAATCCCAAAAATCCCGGATTACTTCTTTTTTTATGGGAGAATCCTTTTCAGTCCTTTTCCAAATATTAAAAAGCTTAGAAAGCCATTTATAGACGCCCTTTGCTGTTCCAAAAAGTCCTGCATGCCCCGAAACTCCGCCAAGGACAAAGCAATTTTCATCATGAACCTCCCCTTTGAGTAGCCTTCTTCGCCAGTCACAAAAAGAGGTAGCAACAGAAGGGCTTACCAAGTATTTGTCTTCCAAGGGAGTGGTAACCTCTATGGCTTTGGGAAGGGAAAAGCTTCCATAAACTATTCCTTCCACCTCTAGAAGAGACATTACCTCGGAGAAAATTTCCAAAAGAGGTTTTTCATAAACTATCTCAAGCACTTCACCAAGAACCAAATAGCCTAAATCACTGTATAGCGACCTTGTGCCCGGACGATATTCTAGAGGGCTTTTCAAAAGATCTTTTATTAAGCTTTCCTTTCTCTTTTGTGGCTCTACGTCTATATAATGTCTGTAAAAGGGCTTGTAGTCTAAGAAGCCACCACAGTGGGCAAGAAGAGTCCATAAAGGCAAATCTCTATTAAATGGAGTTAGCCAGCCCGCAGGGAAGATATGAGATAGTTTGTCGCTAAAGATATCTATCTTGGAATCCGATTGAGCCATCATAAAGGCTGTAACAATAGCAATGGGCTTCGTTAAAGAAGCAAGATCAAAATAATGGGATGAAGTTACCGGTTCTCCTTCTTCACTTTCATTTCCGAAGTATTTCTCTAAAATTATTCCATCTGAAGCCACAATAAGGGCACAACCTGTAAAAATCTTATCTTTTCTTGCTGATTCAAGAATTTCCGTAAACCTCTCCATCGGGCACTAACACCTTTTTATATGTATCAAGTCTATAAAATAGCCCTTCTGGGATAAGAAGCTGTTCTATTCCGTGTCCTACAGGAAAGTTCTTTACTATCGGAAAGGTATAATCTTTGCAAATTTTAAGAATCCTATCCGTTACCTCGCTGTAGGAACCAGAGTTTTTAAAGGTTCCTACTAGAAGTCCTCCTATTCTTTTTAGAATGCCCGACTCCTTAAGATGTGTTAAGAGCCGATCTACTTTATAAATTGGCTCGTTGACATCCTCTATAAATAAAATCACCCTCTCAAAGGATTTCAAAGACAAATAGGGTGTTCCTATCATGTGGCACAAACAGGTAAGATTTCCCCCAAGAAGCCTTCCTCTGGAAATTCCGTGTCTTAGGATGTTTTCTTCTTCAAAGAACCACTTAGGTAATTTGTTTCCGGAAAGACTATTAAAGAGCTCTTTAAGAAAACTCTCTGAAAAAGTTGCAAGCTCCACAAAATTTGGGCCGTGAAAAGTTATCTGGTCAAAAAAGTTATGGATGAAAAGGTGAATAAAGGTGATATCACTATAGCCTATAATAGGTTTTGACCATTTTAGCTTGTAAAGCCATCTAAGGGTCTGAAAGCTACCGTAGCCACCTCTTATACACCATAGACCATCAATATCTTTTGACTTTAGATACTCTATTATATCTAAAGCTCTTTCCCATTCGGATCCTGCTGTTTCTTTTTGCCTTTTAAAGACTCTTTCTGAATAGACCGGGTAATACCCCCACTTTGTTAAAATCTCTAATGAACTTTCAAAGGCTTTTACATCAAAGGAGCCAGCAGGAGCAACCAGCCCTATTGTTGACCCTGCCTTAAGAAATGGAATCTTCATCTTAGAGACATTATCTGTTTCTATCGAAGATAATTTTTAGCCCCTTAAGGGTAAGATAAGGATCAACCTCCTCTATAGCGGGACAAAAAGGCGCAATAACAGGAGCCAGTCCTCCTGTTGCGACGGTTCTTAGCTTTCTGTTAACCTCTTTTTCGAATCTTGCTATCATGCCTTCCACAAGGCCTGCGTAGCCAAAAATAATTCCAGCATTCATTGAATCAATAGTGTTTTTGCCAATAACAGACTTAGGGCGAACAAAGATCTGAGCTCTCGGAAGCTTTGAAGCTTTCTGAAAGAGGGCTTCACAGGAAATCATTATCCCAGGGCATATTGCTCCACCCATGTATTCCCCCTTTTCTGATATATAATCGAAGGTTGTAGCAGTGCCAAAATCTATAACAACCGTTGCATCTCTATATGCTTCATAGGCTGCAATGGCATTAACAATCCTATCAGCACCAACCTCCTTTGGATTATCATAAAGAATGGGCATTCCTGTTTTTATCCCAGGACCCACAACAAGAGGCTCTAGATGAAGATACTTTTGACAAAACTTTTCTATCGAATGTAGCACGGGAGGAACAACACAGGAAATTACACAACTTCTTATCATTTTGAAGTCCATCTTCTCTATTTTAAAAAGATCGTAGATGAAAACACTCCATTCGTCTTCTGTTGCGTCAACAGAAGTTCTAAGCCTCCATTCGTAGACAAGCCTTTCGTCGTCAAAGATGCCCAAGACAGTGTGAGTGTTTCCAATGTCAATTGCAAGAAGCATATTTTTGTGTCCTCTCATCATCTTGCATATCTGTCTTTAGTAATTTATATAGATGTTCCTGAACCTCTGCCAAAACATCTTCTATTAAGTCTTCCTTTGTAGCTTCAACCATAACTCTTAAAACAGGCTCTGTGCCAGAAGGCCTGATAAGAAGGCGCCCCTCTTTTCCTAGCTTTTCCTCTAACCTTTTTATAGTATCTTTGATGCCAGCAATCTCCCAGAAGTTTATTCCTTTTTTCAAAGGGATATTAATAAGTTTCTGGGGAAATCTTTCCATAATAGTAGAAAGCTCGGAAAGGGGTTTTTCCTTCTTAAGCATGACCGCTATTAACTGAAGTGCTGAAAGAATACCGTCACCAGTTGTGTTGTAATCAAGAAAAACTATATGACCCGATTGTTCACCGCCAAGCTTGTAATTTCCTTCTCTCATAGCCTCAACTACATATCTATCGCCCACAGGAGTTCTGATAAGCCTAATGCCCTTTTTGGCTAGAGCTATTTCAAGTCCAATGTTACTCATAACGGTTGCAACAACAGTCCTATCGGAGAGCTTTCCCTGTTCCAGCATATAATAAGCACATATTGCCATAAGAACATCGCCATCTAGGATATTTCCTTTTTCATCACATAGAATTACTCTATCTCCGTCGCCATCCAAAGCTATTCCAAGCTGAGCATTGTGAGTTCTTACAAGCTTTGCCATGTTTTCAGGAAAGAGGGCGCCACATTCTTTATTTATGTTTTTGCCATCTGGATAGACACCGGTTACAACGACATCTGCACCAAGCTCTTGAAACACAAGAGGAGCTACTTTGTAGGCAGCTCCATTTGCACAGTCCACAACTATCTTGATTCCTTCAAGACTTAGTTCAGAAGGAAAAGTATTTTTCAAAAATACTATGTATCGACCCTGGACATCTTCTATACGTCTTGCCCTTCCTATCTGTTCATAGGAGGGAAGAACAATGTTTCCAAAGTTCAACACGATTTCTTCCAGTTTTTCTTCAAGGCTGTCTGGCAATTTATAGCCGTCACACCCAAAGATCTTTATGCCGTTATATTCATAGGGATTGTGGGAAGCGGATATAACAATGCCTGCATCCGCTCTCATGTTCTTTGTTATAAAGGCTATCCCAGGCGTTGGAAGAGGTCCAGCCAATAGAACATCAGCTCCCATGGAACATACACCAGCTGTTACAGCATACTCAAGCATGTAGCCTGAAAGGCGAGTATCCTTCCCAATAAGTATTTTTGAACGGTGATAATTCCTTTTTAGAACTAACGCTGTAGCTGCTCCAACCTTCATAGCAATATCGGCTGTTATAGGGTAGATATTGGCTATACCTCTTATACCGTCAGTGCCAAAAAGTTTCCTCATGAACTAACCCCTTTGCTCTTCGAAAAAGCCATCTCTTATAGCATCTGCCATTACTATCGCTTTAATTTGAGTTTTGACATCATGAACCCTTACTATGTGGGCTCCCGCAAGTATTCCAACGGTATTTACCGCAGCGGTTCCTATCTCTCTGTTTTCAACAGGCTCATTTAAAACCGATCCTATAAACCTTTTTCTAGAAGCCCCTAAAAGGATTGGCCTTTCCAGAATATGAAAATAGTGAAGATTCCTTATAAGCCTTAGATTGTGTTCTACTGTCTTCCCAAAGCCTATGCCTGGATCTACAATTATTTGATCCCTAGAGATGCCATGTTTTACAGCATAGTCTATTCTTTCTTGAAGAAAGGCAAGAATTTCACCAAAGAGGCACTCATAATGGGGATTTTCTTGCATAGTTTTGGGTGTTCCAAGCATGTGCATAAGAACCACAGGAACTTTTGTTTCGGAGGCAACGGAAGCCATATCAGGGTCAAATCTCAAGGCACTTACATCATTTATTATGTCAGCCCCAGCTTCTATTGCCCGTAAAGCTACTTCAGCCTTGGTTGTATCTATAGAGATTGGAATATCACTAAAGGATCTAATTGCTTCTATAACGGGGATTGTCCTTCTTAACTCCTCTTCTAAAGGAATTGGCTCGGAAAAGGGTCTTGTTGATTCTCCTCCTATGTCTATAATGTGAGCCCCTTCAGAGATTAATTCTTTAGCTCTCTCTACTGCCCTATCCAGATTGTAGAAGAGTCCCCCGTCAGAGAAGGAATCTGGCGTTACATTTAGGATGCCCATAACGACTGTCTTTTCTCCAAGGGTAATACTTCTTCCTCTGGGAAGCTTAAGAAGATATCGCTTTCTTTCCTGCACCATTTCAATTTCCTTCAGGAGTGTCAGGTATAAGTTCTGGCCTTATGGATTTTATGATGGCATCTATATCCTGCCTTTGAAGAGTTTCTTTTTCAAGAAGCTCCTTGGCTATAGCATGGAGAATATCCATATTCTCACTCAACATCTTTTTAGCCTTTTCGTAGCAACCTTCCACAATTGACCTTACTTCTTTGTCTATTTCCACAGCAGTATGTTCGCTATAATTCTGATGTCTTGTAATCTCCCTTCCAAGAAATATCTGTTCTTCCCTTTTACCGAAGGTAAGAGGACCAAGTCTTTCGCTCATACCCCATTCACAAACCATTTTTCTGGCAATCTCTGTGGCCCTTTCTATATCATTGGAAGCACCTGTTGTTTGCTGATTAAGGGCAAGCTCTTCTGCCACCCTACCTCCCATAAGGATGCAGATGTTGTTTAGTAGAAACTCCTTAGAATAGGTATGACGATCACCTTCAGGAAGCTGTTGTGTTATTCCTAAAGCTCTGCCCCTTGGGATTATGGTAACTTTATGGATTGGATCTGTTTTGGGAAGGAGTCTTGCAACCAGAGCATGACCTGCTTCGTGGTAGGCTGTTGTTCTCTTTTCTTCTTCACTTATCACCACACTTCTTCTCTCAAGACCCATGAGAACCTTATCTTTCGCTTCTTCAAAATCAGCCATTTCTATCACATCTTTGTTTTTTCTCGCAGCGAGAAGGGCAGCTTCATTTACAAGGTTCTCCAAATCAGCTCCCGAAAATCCAGGTGTTCCCTTTGCAAGCACATGGACATCTACATCGGGAGCTAGAGGCTTATTCCTGAGATGCACCTTCAAAATGCTTTCTCTTCCCTTAATATCCGGAATAGGCACGACCACCTGCCTGTCAAACCGACCTGGCCTAAGAAGGGCGGGATCGAGCACATCAGGTCTATTGGTTGCTGCTATTAGGATAACTCCTTCACTGGATTCAAAGCCATCCATTTCCACAAGAAGCTGATTAAGAGTTTGTTCTCTTTCATCGTGACCACCTCCCAAGCCAGCTCCCCTTTGTCTCCCCACAGCGTCTATCTCATCGATGAAAATGATACAAGGTGCATGCTTTTTGCCCTGATAGAAGAGATCTCTTACACGAGCTGCTCCAACACCGACAAACATCTCCACAAAATCGGAACCGCTAATACTGAAGAAAGGAACACCCGCTTCACCCGCAATAGCTCTTGCAAGCAAAGTTTTTCCAGTTCCTGGCGATCCAACAAGAAGAACCCCTTTGGGAATTCTTCCTCCAAGGCGGGTAAATTTTTTGGGATCTTTTAAAAATTCCACAATCTCCCTAAGTTCTTCTTTGGCTTCATCCACCCCAGCTACATCATCAAAGGTTACTTTAGTCATACTTTCATTGATTAGGCGGGCTCTACTTCTTCCGAAACTCATAGCTTTTCCGCCACCAGCCTGCATCTGCCTCATGAAGAATATCCATACACCTATGAGAACAATCATTGGAAGCCAGCTCACAAGGACTGTCATATACCAGGGGGAATCATCCTTAGGTTTTGCGCTTATCTCAATGCCATGATTTCTAAGCATACCAATCAGTCCAGGATCTTCAGGTGCATAGGTTCTAAAAGGCTTTCCGTCAATAAAAACCCCTGAAACATTATTCCCCTGAATAGTTACCTGGGCTACCCGATTTTTCTCCACAGCATCAAGAAAGGAGCTATAGGAGATTTCGAAGTTGCTTTGGTTAGGCTTGTTAAAAACATTAAAGAGAAATATAACCATTAAGGTAATTGTTAGCCACAGGGCAATATTCTTGTAAAAAGGGTTCAAATCTGTTACCTCCTCGCAGTATTTGTAATATCTACCCTATAAATATTAACTTCTCTTTTAGGGTTTCTTCAATAGGTAATTGGCTCTAAGATTTCTTGTTTACCCACCAATCGTCGTGATTTTTAAACCACCAGTCTGTCCAGTCCGAATTCATTATTGCTTCTGCAAGTTCTTTGGCGCAAGATGTGTTAAGTCTTTTCAGAAGATACTCAATCCATTTCTTCGCATAAACATTTCCAAGATCCTTTTGCTCTTTAAGCTCTAGAAGAAGATCCAGCTGATCCGCATCTTTTACTATTCGGGCTGCTTCTGAGTTGCCATTTCTATACTCTTGCCAATAGTCTCTGTAAAGCTCCTTCCAGGGAAGCTTTTCTGTTGCATCTAAAAAAGCCCTTTCTTCCTCTACTTTGACGTATTGTTTGTTAACATAATTTTGGTCGCCAGTTCTTGCCTCGTGAACATCATGTAAAAGTGCCATTATGACCACCTTACAAGGATCTTCATAACCCGATATTAAAGCAAGCACATGGGCAATGATAGCAACTCTAAAAGAATGATCCGCAATAGATTCTCTGCCCGATCCTAGGAAGGTATAACCAGATCTTTGAATTTTCTTAAGCATGCCAAGCTCAAAAAGAAAATTAGCAATACCTTCTTTTTCGATGTCCCTCATCAAGCCTCTATTACCCGTCCCTCTTGGAATTCTGTGAGCGTTGCCCATCTTACAGATTCAATCTTGATCTTTAAGGTGCTGGATTCAACATTTCCAAGCACCTTTCTGCCAATAATACCATCTGGTAAGACTTCGTCTATAACTATGATCTCAGTGGTTCCATCCGCTTTTAAGATAGATATAGGAACTCCTTTCCCCATCTCTATTCCACTGGGAATCCTTTCAAAGGGCAGAAAGTAAATATCATTGGTGTTATTGTGGTTTTGAAGACTTACAAAAACTTCTTCTCCCTCCTCTCGATCGTAGAGAGCGGTCTCTATTTCCCTGGGCACCATGTTTTTTCCCGTTATAAATTCCAGCTTGTAAGGAGAAGAAAGATTTTCACTTTTTTCAGAAAGATAGACATAACTAATTTTTACAACCATGTTGTCTCTAATCTTCATTTCCCAATCCCCTTTTTGAGCTACCTTAGTCGGTTGCTATAATTGACATCCAATGAAAGGCTGTCAAGAATAAAAAAAAGCTAACCGGCGGGGCTGGACCGGTTAGCATAACGAGGAGGAAAGAGTTTTTGTCTTCTGATAGTTTAATAAAGCAACATCCGTGCCAAAGTTAAGACATAGAAGGGCTTGAGCTTTTTCTAAATCAAGACATAAAAAGACCAAAAATCAAGACATAATCAAGACATAATCGAGACATATTTCGACACCATAGCAATTAGGCGGGATCCTTCTCCTATTTCTCTCCCGATTACTTTATACAGGTCACCTTTTTCCTGAGGGGATAGTTTATTAGCCAGAGGGGGACATAAAAAGGTAACGCAGTAGTAATGCCTTGCCTTAAGGAGGCAGCCCTTTTCTCCCAGGAAAAAGCAATGATCCCTTTTGTAAGGACTTGGAGGAATTTTACAGCCCATTAAGATATTTATGACAATTGTCTCAAGGTCATACCATAAAGCTACCTCTGGAGCACAACAACTCCCCTTTGGGGAATTCCCACAGATTGCACATTCTTCCCATATCTTTAGCTTTTTCATCCAAAAGGCTGTTTCTTCAATGGATTTTTCGTAGTCTCTAAGAGCACTTAAGAAGTCATCTTTCAAAAGGTTGTTTTCAAATCTTTTTACAATCTGAAGTGCAAAAAGACAGTTTCTAAGTGCCCTTTCATGTATTTCATCAAGATTCATTTAGCAATCCCTTAGTTTTTCCAGGATATTTTTAAGGACTTCTATATGGGATTTTTCTTCTTCTATGATGATCTCCAGAACCGAAAGAGCCTGCTCATCCATTGCAAGTCCCTTTAAAATTTCGTAAAACAAAATAGATTCTTCTTCCAGCGAGATGGCAAATTCTACGGCCTTTTCAAGGTTTTCAATGGATTCTATCGCCTTTTTGTCAGCAGAAAAAAACCTTTCACCGAAGGCACTGTCCATAAAAAAAATGGATACCTTTTCTAAGAGATCTTGTTTTTTAACATCATCTATAGATCTTTTAATATCCAAAAATTTAGCCCTGTGTTTACTTTCTTCCTCAGCAAGGGTTTTCAAAAGTTCTTTGATCTTTTCATCGTTAGCCACATTAACCGCTTCCAGGTAAAAATCCTCTCCCCGCTCTTCTATAAGCATAGCAAGCTTTATAAGTTCTTTTGCACTATACATAAGGCTTCTCCAGTTTTTACCGGTCAAATTTTATTGCACAAGATTGAAAATAGTCCAATTAAATTTTGAATTGATGAACCGGGTTTTGTGGTGTATTTTGTCCTTTGATATGAAAGCAATAGAAGCCCTTAGTAAGATAGAAATTTTCGCAGGCTTAGGGATTGATGTTATAAAGGAGCTTGCGGATTTTTGTGTCGTCAAAAGATATCAAAGATCTGAGGTTATTTTTGAAGAGGGAACTAAAGCTATTGGTTTTTTTGTGGTTCTTTCAGGAATGGTTAAGATTTTTAAGACTTCCTGGGAAGGAAAGGAACAAGTTCTTCACATATTTGGTCCCTATGAAATCTTTGCAGAAGTCCCAGTTTTTTATGGATCAGATTATCCAGCTTCAGCAGAAGCTTTAGAGTATACAGAACTTCTCTTTGTCCCTTCTAAACCTTTCATTGACTTTTTAAAAAGAAACGCAGAGGTTGCCATAAAGCTTTTGGGACTTCTTTCTAAAAGACTTAGGTATTTTGTCCAGCTTGCAGAGGATCTCTCCCTTAAGGAAGTTCCATCAAGACTATCATCGTATATCCTTTATAGACATAGCCAGACCAATGGCTCTTACAGAATAACTCTTGACATTCCGAAAAATCTTTTGGCAGGACTTCTTGGAACAACACCAGAATCCATCTCCAGAGCCTTTTATAGATTAAAGCAAAAGGGATGTATAGAGGTATTGGGAAGAGATATTTTGATTCTTGATAAAAGATGTCTTGAGAAAATTGCCATAGAAGGAAGATATGATGGGTCCTAAGGTGGTAGCCATTTATGGCAGTCCCAGAAGATTTGGAAACACGGAAAGGCTTTTAAGGGAAGCGGTAAAAGGTGCCAGGGAGGCTGGGGCGGAGATAAAGGAATTCTGGCTAAAAGATATGAAGATAAGCCCTTGCCTTGAAATATACGGATGTAAAAGCAAAGGAAGATGTGTTATCGAAGATGATTTTCATCTGATTGCTGATGCTTTAGAAGAGTCTAAAGGAATAATGATTGCTACCCCTGTATTTTTTTACAACGTAAGCGCTCACACGAAGATGTTTATAGACAGATGTCAGTCTTTCTGGGTCAGAAAGTATTGGATCGATAAGGCAAGTTTTGGCTCGAGGAATGATAAAAGATTTGGCCTTCTAATATCGGTTGGAGCAACCAGGGGTAAAAAACTCTTTGATGGGCTTCTTCTTACTGTTAAGTATTTTTTCGATGCAATAGACACCACCCTGTGGAAGAGTTTACTCTATAGAGGCCTTGATGGTGCAGAGGATGTTTTAAAATTTCCTGAATATCTTCAGGAGGCTTACCAGGCGGGTTTTGAGTTTGTTTACCAGCTGAAGTGATGGATACTTGTGAGTTTTTAGAAAATCTATATAGAATTTACCACCACAAGAACCACATAGGCTTTGATCCTGTTGGATTTCTCCATCTTTATTCCAATCTTGAGGATAGGGAAATTGTTGCGGTTGTTGCATCCTTTCTCGCCTTTGGCAGGGTAAAGCAAATAAATAGCAAGATAGGTTTTATTCTTGAACTTATGGATCCCTCTCCGAGAAAGTTTGTCGAAAACTTTGACATTGGCAAAGGACTTTTATTTAAATTTCGCCACAGGTTTGTCAAAGAGGTTCATGTTATCTCTCTTTTTGATTCTCTAAAGCGTATTCTTCATAGATGGGAAACCGTCGAAGGGTGCTTTAAAGAGGGATGGCTCAGTGCAAAAGGAAATATCCTTAAGACTTTAGGTTTTGTTAGATCTTTCTTTACAACTATACCCCCTGAGGGTTGGGGCATGTTCTTGCCCGATCCCTCTAAAGGAGGATCCTGCAAAAGATGGGCTCTTCTCTTGAGATGGATGATAAGAAGAGATGAAATTGACCCTGGTGGGTGGACCTTTATGGATCCTTCCTCTTTAGTTGTGCCTTTAGATGTTCATCTCCACCGTGTAAGTAAGTTCCTGGGGCTTACCTCAAGGAGTGTTTCTGATTGGAAAACTGTCCAAGAGATTACTAATGCCTTGAAAAAATGTGATCCTTCCGACCCGGTTAGATATGATTTTTCCCTTACCAGGTGGAGTATGGCTGGTTTTGACATGACAAGTCTCGTTTAGTGATTATCTTTACTACAATCGTTAAACAAAAGGGAGGAGCAAGAGATGTCCAAAAAGATTAAACTTTATGCTCTTAGCACCTGTATTCATTGTAGAAATACCAAGGATTTTCTTAAAGAGTGCGGTGTTCAGTATGAATGTGTAGATGTTGATAAACTAACGGGTGAAGAAAGAGAAAGAGCTCTTGAGGAGGTCAAAAAATTTAATCCCGATCTTACCTTTCCAACCCTCGTTATTGAAGATGAAGTAATTGTTGGCTTTAGAAAAGAGAAGATAAAGGAGGTTCTTGACAAATGACACCCCAGGAACTTTACGAAAAGCTTAGGCCAATCCAGGAAGCAAAGGGCTACTATTTTAATAAGGATACTAACATGGTTTTTCAGCTGTTAGAATCCCTTCTTATAAACAAAGAAAGATATGGTTACATGTCTTGTCCCTGTAGGCTTGCAAGTGGGGATAGGGAAAAGGACAAAGACATTATCTGTCCTTGTCTTTACAGAGAACCGGATGTCAAAGAATATGGAAGCTGTTACTGTGGACTTTATGTATCCAAAGAATGGAACGAAGGTTTAATACCCCATGTCTATGTTCCAGAAAGAAGACCTATTGAGAAAAGGACTGGATTGTAAGGTTTAACTTTACAAAGAGCTTTTAACCCCGTTTTGAAAACTTAACCGCCATAGGAAAACAGCCACATAGAGGATTTTCATAGGACGCTTTAGATTTTTATGGAAAATTATCTGTAAAAAGGTTGATGATAAAAAAGTAATAGTTATTTTTTAAATGAAAAAACCAAAACCAATGGAGAAAGCCATGGACGTTACGGTCACTTTAAGAGGAAATCCCATAGAGTTAGAGGGAACACCCGTAGAAGTTGGGCAAAAAGCTCCCGACTTTAAAGTGGTTGCAACTGATCTAAGTGTTAAAAGCTTAAACGACTACTCAGGAAGAGTTTTAATTTTAGCTTCCCTTCCATCCCTTGATACTCCTGTTTGTGATTTAGAAGCTAGAAAGTTTAACGAGGAGGTTACAAAACTAAGTGGTGATGTTTCTGTTCTTATAATAAGTATGGATCTTCCCTTTGCTCAAAAAAGATGGTGTGGTGTAAGTGGTGTAGATCCGGAGTCTAAAAAGGTAATAACTCTTTCTGATCATAGATTTGCTTCTTTTGGCACAAATTATGGAGTTCTTATGAAGGACTTGAGGCTTCTTGCAAGGGCAATCTTTGTGGTCTCAAAGGATGGAACAATACGTTATAAGGAGATCGTTCCTGAAGTGTCTAGCGAGCCAAATTATGATGCCATTTTAGACAGTGTTAAAAAACTAATTTAACCCAACCAAGGAGGTTAACATGGCTGAGAAGTTGCAAGTTTACAAATGTGAGCTTTGTGGGAACATCGTAGAAGTGCTTCATGGAGGAAAAGGGGAGCTTGTTTGTTGTGGACAGCCGATGAAACTTTATGTGGAAAATACTGTTGATGCATCTAAAGAAAAGCATGTTCCTGTTTCCGAAAAGACCGACCATGGCCTTAAAGTCAAAGTAGGAAGTGTGCCCCATCCGATGGATGAAAAACATTACATAGAATGGATAGAGGTAATTGATGAGCAGGGAAGGGCTTACAAACATTTCCTAAAGCCTGGTGATGCTCCAGAAGCAGTTTTTTGTTTGCCTCCTGGTAAGTATACCTTAAGGGAATACTGTAATCTTCATGGTCTTTGGAAAGCAGAGGTGTAGAGATGCTTTCTGATAAAATGATTAAAGCTTTAAACGAACAGCTCAAATGGGAACTTTATTCTGCCTATCTCTATCTTTCGATGGCAACCTACTTTAAAGAAAAGGGCTTAAACGGATTTGCTAGATGGATGGAAGTTCAGGCCTTAGAAGAACTTTCCCATGCTATGAAGTTTTACAATTATATAAACGAAAGGGGTGCGAAGGTTGATCTTGAACCCATAGAGGGTCCTCCTACCAGTTGGGATTCCGTAGTTTCCGTGTTTGAGCATGTTTTAAATCATGAAAGACATGTTACTAAAAGAATCCACGATTTGGTGGATCTTGCCATTTCAGAAAAGGATCATGCCACTAACAACTTCTTACAGTGGTTTGTAAGCGAGCAGGTAGAAGAAGAGGCAAGCGCAAGTGACGTCCTTAGCAAAGTTAGGCTTACAGAAGGTGGATACGGTCTTCTTATGATTGACAGAGAACTAGCTACAAGAACCTTCAATCTCCCTCCGGGAACTACGATAGTAAACACTGGCTCTTCCAATAAATAGCTGGAAGTAACCTCCCTGTTTTATGGAAAAACAGGGAGGTTTAATCTAGAAACCTTTTAGATCGAGGTATTATCATGTCCTTAAAAGGCTCGGTGGAGAATTTGTTTTGTGAAGCCATAGAGATAAAAGAAAAGAAAATAAAGCTTTATGACGATCTTAAGGACAAATGTGATGATGAAGTTGGTAAAGAGGTCTTTGATATTCTAAAGGACTTAGAAGCTAAGAGTCTGGAAAGTTTGAAAAAAGCTTATGAAGAGATGAAAAAGGGTAAGGACTGGGTAGGACTCTGTAGTTACATTCCCGAAAAAGCTGTCTTAGGCGAGATGATTATTTCAAAAGTGGTCAAATCTGCCAAAGGAAAAACCAGCTGTAGTAAAAGCTTTGAGCCCTTCGATGTAGCCATTTCCATGGAGGATCAAGCTATCGCTCTTTTTAAAAGATTCTTTGACATGGCGGAAAGCGAAGAAGAGAAGAGATTCTTAGGTTATCACTTAGAAGAGGAAAGGGAACACAGAAAATTACTGGAGGATCTAAGGTATTATTATAGGGATCCCCAGGGTTGGTTTATGGAAAAGGGCAAGGCTGTTTTAGACGGTGCTTAGAATTGGAGGGAAAAATGGCAAAAAAAGCACTTATCATTTACGCTACAAGGACAGGCCAGACCCAAAAAATTGCCGAGCTTATAGCTGAAGGTATAAGATTTGGGGGTATGGAAGCTGAAACCATAAATGTCAATGATCTCGACACCAGCCAAAAGAATCTAAAAGATTACGACGCAATTGTTATTGGTTCTCCCACCTACCACGGCGAAATACTTCAGTCCATAAAAACCCTTCTTTTCAAGCTTGAATCTATTGGTGTTGAAGGAAAGGTTGGAGGAGCCTTTGGCTCTTATGGATGGAGTGGTGAGGCAATAGATAGAATATATAACACCATGTTACATGTCCTTAAAATGAACATGGTAAATGATGCTCTATGGTTAAAATCTGCTGACCTTGGAGGTGGGATCCAAATGGCTCAAAGTTATGGCAAAGAGATTGCCAAAAAGATGATGACTTAAACTAAAAAGGGAGGAACATAGCCATGACAACCCCAAGACATTGCCCTGGTTTTGAAAGCTTTAAAAATTTAAGCTCCGTTCTTTGTAGATGTCCAGAATGTGATGAAGAGATAGAAATTTTTTCTGATGAGTTCGACAAAGAGCATAAATGTCCCAAATGTAAAAAGCCAATAGATTTTACAAAGTGCTCTCTTTACGGGAAGAGCTAATCTCATTGAAGAGGTTGCCCCTTCTGGAAAGGGGCACCCTTGGAGAAGTTTTATGCCTAATAGATTAATTCATGAAAAAAGCCCCTATTTATTACAGCATGCTAATAACCCCGTTGACTGGTATCCATGGGGAGATGAAGCCTTCGAAAAAGCCAAAAAAGAAAATAAACCGATTTTTCTTTCCATAGGCTACTCAACTTGCCACTGGTGCCATGTAATGGCTCACGAAAGCTTCGAAGATCCAGAAGTAGCGGAAATATTGAACAAGTATTTTGTATCCATAAAAGTTGACAGAGAAGAACGCCCAGACATTGATAATGTCTACATGGCTTTCTGCAATGCCCTTACAGGTCGGGGTGGATGGCCTCTTTCGGTTTTTATGACTCCCGATAAAAAACCTTTTTATGCAGGGACTTACTTCCCTAAGTATAGCCGTTACGGAATAACCGGCTTTATAGAGCTCCTTAGAAGAATTGCCTATCTTTGGCAATCAAGTAGAGAAGAAATTGAAAATGCGAGTGAAAACATAGCTAAGATGATGCACCTTTTTTATCAAGAGAAGAATGCTGTTTCTTACGAAGGCTTATCCTTTGATGAGCTTTTTCACAGAGCATACGAATCCCTGAAAGCTTCCTTTGATCCTGAATGGGGAGGTTTTAGTCCTGCTCCTAAATTTCCAACACCTCATCAGATAAGCTTCTTGCTTAGATATTATAAAAGATATGGGAAAAAAGAGGCTCTTGTGATGGCAGAAAAAACCCTTATGGCTATGGCCTATGGTGGTATTTATGATCAGCTTGGAGGTGGTTTTCACAGGTATTCCGTAGATGCCGAGTGGCTAGTGCCACATTTTGAAAAGATGCTTTACGACCAAGCCCTTATATCAACTTCTTATCTTGAGGCTTTTCAGCTAACTAAGAAGAAAGAATATCTAAAGGTGGCTGAGGAAACCCTGGATTACGTTCTCCAGGAAATGGTTTCTCCTGAAGGTGGATATTATTCTGCTGTGGATGCCGACTCAGAGGGCAAGGAAGGTGAATATTACCTTTGGACTTCCGACGAAATAAAAAGAGTCCTTGGAAGTGATTGGGAAAAGGCATGCCTTTATTTTGGTGTCACGGAAGAAGGAGATTTAGAGGGAAAATCTGTTTTGAGGAAACACCTAGAAAGGGAAAGATTTTTTAAAGGTAAAACTTTTGACGTTGATATTGCTAAGGAAGAAATAGAACATTACAGAAAGAAGCTCCTTGATGAGAGAAGCAAAAGACCAAAACCCCTTACAGATGACAAAATTCTTACATCCTGGAACGGCCTTATGATTTCTACCATGGCAAGGGCTGGCATTATTACGGGAAATTACAAATACGTCGAATCTGCTAGAAAAGCGGCTGATTTTATTTTAACCCATCTTATGGACGAAAATAACAATCTCTTTAGAAGATACAGAGAAGGTGATGTATTGAAAGAGGCCTTCCTTGAAGATTACGCTTTCTTTAATCTTGGTCTTTTGGAGTTATTCTTTGTCACATCAGAGTCTAGATATCTACGAAATGCCATAGGAATTGCCGAGGTGATGATTGAAAAATTCTGGGATTTCGAAGGTTTTGGCTTTTTCTTTTCCCCCAAAGATGGAGAAAAGCTTATCTTTAATGCCAAAAATCTTTTTGATGGAGCAACTCCTTCTGGAAACAGTGTTGCCCTTGAAGTTCTTACAATACTTTCTCAGCTTTCAGGTTCTTCTCGTTATGAGTCCTTAGCATGGGAGATGATAAAGGGTTTTTGGAAGGATATAATGGCTTCTCCCATTGCCCATACTTATTTTCTTTGTGCTATCTTCAGAACTGCTGATCAATCTAGGGAAATATGGATTTTAACGGAAGACGAAGGAAAAGCTCATGAGCTTAGAAAGTTTATTTATAAAGATTTTTCACCTGGCCTTTTGTGCGTTGTTGTTCCAGAAAGGAATAGAGGGGATCTTTCGAAACATCTGGTCTTTTTGAAGGAGATGACCACTAAAGAGAGGAAGACCACAATTTATTGGTGTGAGGGAAAGACCTGTTCAGAACCAATAGATGTAGAAAGCTTTAAAAAGAAATGGAGTGAAGGAGTTCAAAATGTCTCAGAAGGCTAGCTTGATAAAAATTTACGAATATGCCTTAAATCAAGAATATACTGGTAAAACCTTTTTCGAAACCTTTCTTCAGAAGCTTTCCGTAGGCTCTGCGGTAGAGGCCTTTAAAAAGCTAGTTCAGGAGGAGGAAAGACACATACAGTTTATTAATGCTATTTTAAATAAGCTAAGAGAGGGGAAGGAATTTAACTTTGATGAAGTAAAAGAGTTTGTGATGGAACCTTCTAATTTCTTTGCAGAAAGGGCAAAATCCCAGTTCTTAGATGAAAGTATCTATAGCTCCATGGTTCCTGACATAACGGTCTTTAACACTGCCTGGCTTATAGAAAAGGATTTAAGCGAGTTTTACAGAAAAATGGCAGAAAAAGTTTCTGGAGAGGCAAGAAAAAGTCTTCAACTTCTAGCTGAATGGGAAAAATCTCATGAAGAATTTTTTAGAGGCTATAGAGACAAGCTTCAGGAAATATATGAAAGACTTCCTTGGGGAGGCTAGCGTTGAAGGGTGGACTTTATCACCAAAGAACCTCTTATAGTAGAGGGGATTTAAAAAGTAGCTGGTTTGAAGTGGGAACTGAACCCAAGATTTCTAAATCCTACTCAGGTGCTCCTTTTTTTGAACTTCCTAGGGATATCACCTTCAAAGATACCCCTTTGGAGGAAATACTATTTGGAAGACTTAGAGGAGAAACAAAGGGGATGACGCTTTATGAGCTTAGCGGGTTACTCTTTCTTAGCTATGGTATTACAGCAACTTCAGGGGGCGGTCTTTATTTTTTTCGTTCTGTTCCTTCTGCTGGAGCTCTTTATCCTTGCGAGCTATATTTGGCGGTTTCCGGAATAGAAGGACTTCCAGTAGGCCTTTACCATTATAATAGCTTTCGTCATGGTCTTGAACAAATAGGGAGCTTAAAAGGCAAGGCCTTTTCACTTCAATTCTTTGTAACAGCCCTTTTTTATAGATCTTCTTGTAAATATCGAGAAAGAGCTTTCCGGTATGTTCTCCTTGATGGAGGACATCTTCTTGAGCAAGTTTATATGTCCAGCAGATTCTATGGGCTCTCTTGTAGAGAAAGTAAATACGAGGTTAAATATTTGGAAAACCTTCTTGCTATTGAGCCCTCTAAAGAGACTGTTTTGGGGAGTATTGACTTTGGTGATGAGCTAGAGCTAGACGAAATAATTTATACCCAGGAGAAAAATTTTCTCAGAGAAATTAGTAGCATAGCTCGTATTGATCCTGTTCCTCCGGTAATAATTGAAACTTCTAGGGAAACCAGCGGGAAGGTTTACAATGTCTTATCAGATCTAGACACTTCCCTTAAAAGGAAGGTTTCCTTTGAGATACCTTTCTATGAAGCTTCAATTTCAAGGAGATCGAGGAGGAATTTTACGGGGAATTCCATAGAAATTTCAACTCTTGAAAGCCTTTGCCAATCCTTTGTAGGGATAAATTCCCTTGAGGATATTGATATTTTTGTGGTTTCTAGGAATATTTCTGGGCTTGATGATGGTATTTATCTTGTAGAAGGGGAAGATCTAAGGCTAGTAAAGAGAGGCTCCTTTGTTTCTAAGCTATCCTATGCTGCCTTGGATCAGCTTTGGCTTTCCAATGCAGTGGCTCATGTCATTATGGCTTCTAGGATCTCGGAGGTTGAAAAAAACAAGGGAAAGGAGGCCTATAGGAATGTCCTTATTACTTGTGGAAGGGTTGGTCAACGTTTATATCTGGCATCGGAAGCTTTAAGGCTTGGCTGTTGTGCAATAGGCGCCTACTATGATGATGAAATTCTTGAAATTCTTCAGCTTTCTGAAGAAAATCAGATACTCTACATGCTAGGTATAGGTGTTCCTAAAAGGTTATTCACCAAAAACAAAAAAGAAAGTTTTTAGGAAAAGGGATGGAGGATTTTAAAGGTGAAAGCTTTTCGATATAAGGTTACGATTTATCCTTTGGAGAAATTTAGCCACCTCCAATTTTTCTGTTCCGAGTCAGGGGAATGTTCTTTAGAAGAGGTTTTTTCAGGGGCAATGGAGAAATTTGAAGAACTTTTAAACGAGCTTGGAGAAAAGGGATGGGAACTTGTTCAAGTAATATCTAAACCTTCTGGTATTGTTGCTATATGGAAAAAGGCTAAGGAGGTAAAAGATGGAAAATGTTTTTAAAATAAAAGGAATGTCCTGTCAGCACTGCGTTAAAACCGTTACAAAGATCATAGAACAGCTTGGAGATACCAGGAACATAACAGTAAGCCTCGAAAGGGGTGAAGCTCGATTTGAATCTAGCGCTCCTGTCGATGTAGAGCTACTTAAAAAGGAGCTTAGAAAGGCAGGTTATGAACTCCAATAGTTCTTCTAAGGTTACTATAATTGTTGGTGGAATGAGCTGTGCTGCCTGTGTAAGAAGGGTTGAAAACCTTTTAAAGGAAACAGAGGGTGTTACCTCTGTTTCTGTAAATCTTGCAACAGGAAGAGCTACTCTTGAGGTAACAAAAGATTTTGACATTGGTAAAGCCAAGGAGGCAATAGAGAAGGGAGGTTATAAGTGGCTTGGTCTCCTGGAAGAAAAATTAAGCTTAACTGAAGAATTTAAAAGGAAAGAAGAAAAAGAGCTCCTTTACAAGCTTATTTTTAGCTCTATTCTGACAGTTCTAATCCACCTTCTTACAATGAGTTCCATTGAAAGTTACTATAAAGATATCTTGCTCGTTTTACTCACTTTTCCTGTCATGTTCTGGGCTGGAAGTTCTATTATGGCTGGAGCCTTAAAGGCAACTCTCAATAAAACCGCAGATATGAATACTCTTGTTGCCATTGGAAGTCTTTCAGCCTTTATTTATTCTCTTTTTGCTAGTTTCTATAAAAGCGCTGTCCATGGAGTCTACTACGACGGGGCTGCCACAATAATTACTTTGGTTCTTCTTGGCAGATTTTTAGAACTTAGGGCAAGAGATAAGACCACTTCTTCAATTAAGAAGCTTCTTAGTTTAAGGCCACCTTCTGCAACTATCTTAAGGGAAGATAAAACCTTTGAGGAAATACCTGCTGAGCAGGTAAAAAGGGGAGACCTATTAATACTTAGACCTGGTGATAAGTGTGCTGTTGATGGGGTTGTAGTTGAAGGGTTTTCCCATGTTGACGAGTCTATGCTTACGGGGGAGAGCCTTCCTGTAAGTAAAAAACCGGGAGACAAAGTTTATGCAGGCACTATGAATATTGATGGAAAGCTCATATATGAGGCTACCAAAGAAGTAGGCGATACTTTTCTTGATAGCATTGTCCGTCTTGTGGAAGAAGCTCAGGGGAGGAAGGCGCCTATACAATGTTTAGCGGACAAAATTGCTTCAGTTTTTGTTCCTGTTGTTATGGTTATAGCAATCTTGGCATTTTTAATCTGGTGGAAAGTTTTGGATTCCTTCTACATGCCCTTTATGATAGCTTGCTCTGTCCTTCTCATTGCTTGTCCCTGTGCTATGGGACTTGCTACTCCAGCAGCTATAATGGTGGGGACTGGGCTGGGGGCAGAGGAAGGGGTTCTTTTCAAAGGTGGTGATGTTTTCGAAAAACTAGGCCAGGTAAAGACCATTGTTTTCGATAAAACAGGAACCCTTACCGAAAGTAAGCCCTATCTTTATGATATTGTCTGTAATGGGGAGGTCGAAAAAAGGGATTTTCTAAAAAAGGTCTTTTCTGTTGAGGTAAATTCTACCCATCCCCTTGCTAGGGCTATTGCTGAATTTGCTAAAAAAGAGAACATTGAGGCCTCTCCTGTGGAGGATTTTACTGTAAAACCTGGACTTGGGGCTTATGGCAAAGTTGATGGGAAAGAGATATTCATAGGTAACGAAGGCTTCATGAAAATGATGGGGGTTTCGATTGAAGGGTGGGAAAATACTATTAAAGATCTTACTTCCAATGGCAAAACCGTTGTTTTTGTTGCTATAGAGGGAATTCTTGTAGGGCTTTTGGCTTTTTCAGATAAGCTTAAAAAAGATGCAAAAGAAGCTATCACTAAACTCAAGGATTTAGGTCTTAGAATTGTTATGCTTACTGGCGATAGGCTTGAATCGGCCACCTTTATAGCTAAGGAGCTTGGGATAGAGGAAGTAATTCCAGAAGTGCTTCCAGACAAAAAGGCTGAGGTGATAGATAGCTTGAAAAAGGAAACTTCTTCTTTTGTGGCTATGGTTGGAGACGGTATAAATGATGCGCCCGCCTTGGTTTCCGCAGACGTTGGTATAGCTATTGGAGCTGGAACGGACATTGCTATATCCGCAAGTGATGTAACCCTTGTAAGAGACAATATGCTTTCAGTGGTTTCTTCCTTTTTACTTTCAAAACTTACAATAAAGGTAATCAAGCAAAACCTTTTCTGGGCTTTTTTTTACAACGTGATAACTATTCCTTTGGCGGCCGGAGCTTTTTACCCCTTCTTTGGTCTTATGCTTACCCCAAAATGGGCAGCTGCTGCCATGGCCATGAGCTCAGTTTCTGTGGTGGTTAATTCTCTTCGCCTTAAATATATTTGGAAATTCTCAAGACCATAGTTTTCTGCGATTGTGAAGTTGTAGAAATCATGCTAAATATTCCAATGCTATAAAAAAGGGAGCTCTCTGTTGCTATGGCTGAGGGGAATTTTAAAATAGAAAAGGAGTTTTTTGTTCCAAATAGACAAGGGATTCATGCAAGGGTTGCTGCTCAGATAGTTGACGTAACCCGGAAATTTGCTTCTGAGGTGTGGATATCCAAAGGTGGTGAAAAGGTGAGTGCAAAAAGTATTTTGGATATACTTACCCTTGCTTGCGGATATGGCACAAAGATTTTAATTTCCATAGAGGGTCCTGATGCTAAGGAAGTTCTAGAGGCTATTGAAACACTATTTAGAAAAAAGTTTGGAGAGACCTAAACCAGGAGATGGACAAATCATACAGGATCAAAGGAACAGGGGTATCTCAAGGGATAGCAATAGGAAAAGCCTTTGTAGTAGAGAAGGGTTCTGTGGCTATTCCTTATTATACTCTATGGAGTGAAGATGCTGTAGAAAGGGAATGTGAAAGGTTTAAAGAAGCTGTTGAGCTTGTTGAGCAAGATTTAGTAAACATAAAGAAAAATCTAAGAAATGACTTAAAAGACTATGCATCCTTTCTTGATGTTCATTTGATGATTTTAAGAGATAGATTAATCTACGATGGAACCCTTGCCCTGATTCAGGAAAAGAATCTTAATGCCCTGTGGGCTCTTTCTCTGACCTTTTCAAAGGTAAGAAAGATCTTTGAAGCCAATTCCGATTCTACCTTTGCAGATAGATTCTATGATGTTGGATCAGTAATAGATCGCATTATGCGAAAAATAGCGGGAAGCCAGGAGGATATATTTTCTCACATAAAGGAAAGATCTATCCTGGTGATTCAAGATCTTTCTCCTTCGGACGCCGCTCAGCTTCCCTTAGAAAAAGTTATGGCTCTTGTGTTGGATATGGGGGGAAAGACTTCCCATACAGCGATTATTGTTCGTTCTCTTAATATTCCAGCTGTTGTTGCTACAGAGAATGCTTCGAAGTTAATCAAAACTGGCGATTTCATTATTGTAGATGGAACATCGGGGGATGTGGTTGTAAAGCCTTCGGAAGAGGAAATTCAACAGTATACAGAACTTCAGTTAAAGCTTGAAAGATACATAAGGGATATCACAAGGAAAGCTTATTTCCCAGCTGTTACAAGAGATGGCTATAGAGTTATTGTTGAAGCCAATATAGAGCTTTTGGAAGAAGTGGTTCATGCAAAAGATAGTGGAGCTGAAGGAATAGGGCTTTTTAGAACTGAATTCAGTTTTATGAACCAGGAAGGTCTTCCTTCTGAAGAAAGTCTTTATCAAGAGTATCGACAGCTTGCCGACATTATGGCACCTCAAGAGGTGACGATAAGAACCCTTGATCTGGGTTCTGATAAATTGAGCCCCTATTTTCCTAAAATAGTAGAACCAAATCCTGCCTTGGGACTTAGATCAATAAGGCTTTGCCTTAAGTATCCTGAAATTTTAAAGCTTCAGTTAAGAGCTATTTTAAGGGCAAGTGTTGATACCCGCAACATAAAGATAATGTTTCCTCTTGTGTCTGGCATTGGTGAACTGAGAATGTTAAAAAGGCTTCTCCAAGAAGTAATGGAGGAACTTACACTCAAAAGAATTCCTTTTGACGAGGAAATACCTATTGGTATTATGATAGAGGTTCCTTCGGCAGTTGCAATAGCCGATATTTTAGCTAGGGAAGTGGATTTCTTTAGCGTTGGGACAAATGATTTAATTCAATATGCTTTGGCCATAGATCGACATAATGAGCAGGTTGCCCATCTTTTCGAAGCTCTCCATCCAGGACTTTTGAGGATGCTAAGTTTTACGGTAAGAGAAGCCCACAAGGCTGGAATCCCCGTAAGTCTTTGTGGTGAAATGGCAGGAGAGCCTTTCTACGTGCCAATACTTTTGGGTATAGGCTTTGACAAGCTTAGCATGAATCCTCAGTCTATTCCTAGGGTTAAAAATCTTATAGGGAGGTCTATAAAGAAGCAATGTGAAGAATTTGTTTCGGAAATTTTTAAGCTAAGCACGGCTGGAGAGATTCGAAATTCTTTAATTGAACTTGTGTCAAAACAGTTTCCAGAGGAATACCATTTCTTCCGTAATAGTTTTTTGTCTTAAAAAGCCATAAAGAGAGTAAGGATATGGGCAAAAAAAATGACGGTATAAAGATCGTTTGCCAAAACAAGAAAGCCTTTCACGATTTCGATATAATTGAAACCATAGAGGCGGGTATGGTTCTTACAGGAACCGAGGTAAAGGCTCTGAGGGAAGGAAGAGCCAATCTTAAGGACAGTTACGCCAAAGTAAAAAGAGGAGAAGTTTTTCTCCATGGGATGCATATAAGTCCGTATAGTTCTGCTGGTTACGGTAACCATGATCCAGAAAGAGTAAGAAAACTTCTCCTTCATAAACTTGAAATCTTAAAACTTGCCAATAAAACCCAGGAGAAGGGCTTCTCCATTGTGCCTCTTAAGGTTTATTTCAGAGGAGGAAAGGCCAAGGTTGAACTTGGGATTGCAAAGGGTAGAAAGCTTCACGACAAAAGAGAAGCTATAAGGAGAAAAGAGGAGGCTAGAGAACTGGATAGATTGAGGAAAAAGTATAATATAAGGTAATTCTCATAGCAGTGGAGTGGAGGGTTGCCTATGAACAATACCTTTAAGGAAGATATGATGGAATGCATGTGTCTAAATTGTGGCATCTCCCATTACATATCTGCTAGAGAATTATCAACAGACATTGACCCTTACTTGACCTATCCGGTAGTTACGAACATCTACTGCACCGAATGTGGTGGTATGATGTTCGTTGTAGGAAAGGCGGGTGAACAGCCAAGATATTTGGTTTAACAATGAATTGACAAATATTTAGCATTCCTGTTTATTACGCCTTTGAAACCTACCGGTATGGTTTTGCTGGTTTTTGTTTAAGTTGACTAACGAGAGAAAAGGAGGATTCGATGAAAAAGTGGTGTGCCTTTCTTTTTGTCTTTGCTTTGGTTTTAGGGACAGGGTTGGCCTTTGGAGCTGATACTATCAAAATTGGACTTATGGCTCCGATAACAGGCTCCTGGGCTAGTGAAGGACAGGAGATGAAACAGGTTCTTGAGCTTCTCGCAGAAGAGGTTAATGCTAGGGGTGGAATTAACGGTAAGAAAGTAGAACTTGTGGTAGAAGATGATGGAGGAGATCCAAAAACAGCTTCTATGGCTGCCCAGAGGCTTGTAACCCAGAAGGTGGTTGGAGTTATTGGCACATATGGTTCTTCCATTACGGAGGCTTCTCAAAACATCTTTAATGAAGCAAAAATCATCCAGATTGCTAACGGATCAACCGCTATAAGACTTACAGAAAAAAATCTTCCCTATTTCTTCAGAACATGCCCAAGGGATGACGAACAGGCAAAGGTTGGTGTTCAGGCAATAAAAAAGCTTGGTTTTAAAAACATTGCCATTCTTCATGACAACACAACCTACGCCAAAGGGCTTGCTGAAGAAGCTAAAAACCTTATCGAGAAAGAAGGGGGAGACCTTAAAGTTGTCTTCTACGATGCCCTAACTCCCGGTGAACAGGATTACACTGCTATTCTTACTAAACTCAAAAGCGCAAATCCTGATTTGGTATTCTTCACTGGCTACTATCCTGAAGCAGGACTTCTTCTTAAGCAGAAGAAAGAGATGAAATGGGATGTGCCTTTCATGGGAGGAGATGCTACCAATAATCCAGATTTAGTAAAAATAGCTGGAAAAGAGGCATCAGCAGGCTTTTACTTCCTCAGCGCACCCCTTCCCAAGGATCTTCCAGGAGAGGAGATAAAAAAGTTTCTTGATGCCTTCGCCAAAAAATATGGTAACCCTCCAAGTTCTATTTATGCAGTGCTGGCAGGTGATGGTTTTAGAGTTCTAGTAAAGGCCATAGAAGATACTAAATCTACTGAAACAAAAAAGCTTGCCCAATATTTGAAAAATACTTTAAAGGACTTTCCAGGCTTTACCGGGAAAATATCCTTTAACGAAAAAGGCGATAGAGTAGGGGAAGTTTACAGAGTTTACAGGGTTGACGAAGAGGGTAAATTTGTTTTACAGCCTTAAGGCTTAAAACAATCGAGGGGGCGAGGAAGACTTGCCTCCTTCGAAAGTCTGGAGTGTATAAAGATAGATGGAAATTCTTTTTCAGCAAATCCTTAATGGTCTTTGTGTGGGTGGAATATATGCTCTGATAGCTCTAGGATATACGATGGTTTACGGGGTAATGAAGCTTATTAACTTTGCCCACGGAGACCTTTTTACCATAGGTGCCTATCTGGGACTTACCTTTATTGTCTCCCTTGGCTTTGTTGACAAAGTTGGTCCTCTTGGCTTCATACTTGTGCTTTCCATGATGATTATGGTGCTAGTTGCCATAATAGGGGTTCTTCTAGAAAGAACAGCCTATAGACCCCTTAGAAATTCTCCAAGGCTCTCTGCAGTGGTTTCTGCCCTTGGAGCATCTATCTTTCTTCAAAATAGTGTGATGCTAATCTATGGTGCAAAATTTCAGGTGTATCCAAAACAATTGATTCCTCAGGTGACTGTTACAGTATTTGGACTTTACGTTCCCCTTGTTAAAGTTTTCGTGCTTGTTGCATCTTTGGTGTTAATGTTATCTCTTTATTTGTTTATCCAAAAAACTGTTCTTGGAGCTGCCATAAGAGCTGTTGCTATAGATCACGGAGCTGCTAAATTAGTTGGTATAAATGTGGACAGAATTATAACAATTGTTTTCATAATAGGACCTGCCCTTGGAGGGCTTGCTGGCTTTATGGTTGGAATGCTTTACGGCCAAATCAAGTTTACAATGGGATGGACTTACGGCCTTAAGGCATTTACTGCAGCGATCCTTGGTGGTATTGGAAATATCCCTGGAGCCATGCTTGGGGGAATACTCCTTGGCATAATAGAAGCTATAGCTTCAACCTATATATCGATTGCCTGGAAAGATGCTATAGCCTTTTTGGTGCTTATTGTAATTCTTATAGTAAGACCTACAGGTATTCTTGGTGAACGTGTGGCTGAAAAGGTATGAAAAAGGTTAGGATTCCGAGATATCTTATTTATTTTGTCCTTTTTTTGTTAATCTCTGTTTTGATTACCTTTGTAGATGTTTACTGGGTGGAAGTTTTAAACAATGTTGGAATTTACGCTACCCTGGGCATAAGCCTCAATCTGATAGTGGGACATACAGGCCTTTTTAACCTTGGTCATGCAGCCTTTTACGCCATTGGTGCTTACACTTCTGCGATTCTTAACACTAAGTGTGGCATTCCGATCCTTTATCTTCTTCCTCTAGCGGGACTTTCCTCGGCACTCTTTGCCTTTATTGTTGTAAAGCCAATTATACATCTAAGAGGAGATTACCTTTGCATAGTAACTATCGGAATAGGAGAGATTGTAAGAATTGCCCTGATAAATGATGTTTTTGGTATTACGGGAGGGTCAAATGGCATATTCGGAATCTCAAGACCCCAAGTGCTTGGCTTTACTTTTAAAACGCCTCACCATTTTTTCTACCTCATTTGGGGATTCCTTCTTCTTACTATTTTTGTTTTTAGGCGAATCGAGAACTCCAGAATAGGAAGAGCCTTTAATTACATTAGAGAAGATGAGGTAGCTGCTGAAGGATGCGGAATAAACACCGCAGGTTATAAACTCCTTACTTTTGTTATTGGCTCCTTCTGGGCGGGCATGGTTGGCAATCTTTTTGCCTCTAAAATGACCGTTATATCTCCAGAATCCTTTGGCTTTTGGGAATCGGTTGTTCTCTTTGCATTGGTTATTCTTGGAGGTTCAGGCAACATGATGGGAGTAATTGTTGGAGCCTTTCTCATGATAGGGCTTCCTGAAATTTTTAGAGAGCTCTCCAATGCAAGGCTCCTGGTCTTTGGAGTTGCCATGATTGTCATGATGATTTTTAGGCCTAGGGGACTTATCCCAGAAAAACCAAGATATTACGAAATTAAAGGTGGCGAGCTTCCCTGATGGAACTTCTTGTGGTTCAAAGAATAACCAAAGCCTTTGGTGGACTTGTAGCAGTAAATAACGTTTCCTTTTCGGTAGATACGGGGGAAATTGTTGGACTTATTGGTCCTAATGGAGCTGGCAAAACAACAATTTTTAACATCATCACAGGTATATACAAGCCTGATCAAGGAGAGGTTGTCTTTAACAACGTTCCGATAACAGGCAAAAAAACCCATGAGATTGTCAAACTTGGTATTGCTAGAACTTTTCAAACAATTAGGCTCTTTTCGAAGCTTACAGTTATGGAAAATGTGCTGGCTGGATTCCATTGCAGGATGAAATCATGGCTTTTTGGCTCTATCTTCCGGCTTCCATTCCAAAGAAAGGAAGAGAGAGAAAAAATAGAAGAAGCCTTCGAGATACTAAAGTTCGTAGGACTCCAGGATTATTGTAATCTTTTGGCAGGTAACCTCTCTTACGGAAATCAAAGGCTTTTAGAGATTGCAAGGGCTCTTGCTACATCGCCAAAGCTTCTTATTCTGGATGAACCAGCAGGTGGTATGAATGAAAAAGAAACGGAAGATCTTATTGATATAATCCAGAAGATACGAGCTAAGGGCATAACGGTTTTATTGATTGAACATGATATGAACTTGGTCATGAAAGTCTGCGAAAGGGTTATTGTGTTGGAATATGGAGCTAAGATAGCAGAAGGAACTCCTTCCGAAATAAAAAAGGATCCAAAAGTTATTGAAGCTTACCTTGGTGCTTCCGAGGAAACCTATGGTGCTTAAAATTGTTGATCTCAAAGTAAGATATGGAAACATAGAAGCTCTCCATGGAATAAATCTTGAGGTGAAGGAAAAGGAAATTGTTGCCCTTTTGGGAGCCAATGGAGCAGGAAAGTCTACAACCCTTATGGCTATAAGTGGATTAGTAAGACCTTACCAGGGAAAAATACTTTTGGACGACATAGAGCTTCATAAAAAGCCAGCCCATGAAATTTTGAAGCTTGGTATTGCCCAGGTTCCTGAAGGAAGGCGCCTTTTTGGAACTCTTACTGTTTTGGAAAATCTGAAGCTAGGAGGTTTCACAAATAAAAATAAGGCAGAGCTTCAAAGAATAGAAAAGCGAGTTTACGAACTTTTTCCCATTCTTTACGAAAGACGTAACCAGCTGGCAGGAACTCTAAGCGGTGGAGAACAGCAAATGCTTGCTATAGGAAGAGCTCTTATGAGCAACCCTAAGATACTTCTTCTTGATGAACCAAGCCTTGGGCTAGCCCCTCTTCTTGTAAAAAACATATTTCAGACCATTCAATACATAAATAGCGAAGGCGTTACAGTCCTTATTGTGGAACAAAACGCAAAGGCCGCTTTAAAACTTGCCCATCGTGGCTATGTAATGGAAACAGGAAGAATTGTGCTAGAAGATTCTTCTTCCAACCTATTGAATAACCCCGAAGTAAAACAGGCTTACCTTGGCGGGTAAAATCTGTTAAGACACCAGCAAAATAAAAACCACAAAAAATTCTTGAAAATCTTGACATATCACTATTGTTAACTAATAATTCCTGATTGATTTAACAATAAAGCATTCAGGGGAGGTTTGAAAAATGGCTATTAAAAGTATGGTCTATGCTTCGATCTTTTCTGCTCTAATGTGTGTTGGTGCATATATTCATATACCAATTGGTCCGGTTCCAATTGTTCTTAACAACTTCTTTGTTCTTCTGGCCGGGCTACTTCTTGGACCTTTATGGGGATTTTTAAGTGTTTTGATTTATCTTTTAATAGGTGCTGTGGGATTTCCGGTTTTCGCTGGAGGAAAGAGTGGTCTTGCCCATTTTGCTGGTCCAACGGGAGGTTATCTTGTGGGCTTTGCTATTGCCGCTTTTGTTGTGGGACTCATTAGCTATAGTAACTATTATATGTCAAGAAGGCTCGTAAAGGATGTAGTTGCAGTTGTTTTGGGATCTATTGTTATATATGCTTTGGGTTTGTTATGGCTTAAGTGGGTGACCAAAGTAAGCTTTGCAAAGGCTTTTTCAATAGGGTGTTTGCCCTTTTTACCTGGCGATGCAGTAAAGGCGATAGCAGCAGTTTTTGTTGCAAAAAAGATAAGAAATTATATTGAAGGGTCTTCGGTAAAGGTTATTGAGGCATGATAAGACTAGAGTCAGTTTGTTTTACCTATCCTGATGGGACGGAAGGGTTAAAGGAAGTTACTCTATCTATTCCAGAAGGGGCTTTATTTCTCGTTTGTGGTCAAAATGGAAGTGGTAAGTCAACGCTTCTAAGGGTTATAGCAGGTCTTTATGTGCCAACTAAGGGCACAGTGGTCATAGATGGAAAGGTTTTACATAAAGATCTTAAAGATGTGAGAGGGCTTGTAGGGCTTGTTTTTCAGAATCCGAATCATCAGATCCTTGTAGAAACTGTAGAGGAAGAAATTGCCCTTGGACTCTTCTACCTTGGCCTTCCAAGGGATGAGATTGAGAAAAGGGTAAGGGAAGCCATGAAGATGTGTAAGCTAGAAGAGCTTTCTGGAAAAAACTGTTATTTTCTTTCAGGTGGTGAGAAAAAGAAGGTTGTTATTGCCTCTGTTTTAGCCCTTAAGCCCAAGATTATACTTCTTGATGAGCCTTTCTCTGGCCTTGATTTTCCTGCTACTAAAGCTATCCTTAAGCAGATAATTGAGATGAAGAGGGCAGGTTATACCCTTGTAGTTTCGAGCCATGAAATCGAAAAGATTGTTCCCTATGTTGATATTATTTCGGTTATGCATGAAGGGAGGGTAGAGGTGGTTTCAGAGAAACCTGAAAAGGTTTTTCCTTTGCTTTCTCGGTATGGAGTTAGTCCTCCCTGTTATTATTTACTTGGCAAAGAACCTATTCAATGGCTCTCAACTTAAATTTTCATTACATCCAAGGCAGTAGTTTTCTTTACACTTTTGATGTGAGATGTAAATGGCTAGCCTTTGTGGTCTTCGCTTTTGCTACCTTTTACCTTCCCTTTCCATCCTTTCTTTTAGTTGCCTTTCCCATTGTAACTTATGCTCTTTTAAAGCATGGAGTAGCTTTAAAATCCCTTTTTACTTCAAAAGCATGGATATTGTTCCTTGGGCTTATTTTTCTAATGCATGCCATAACCTTTTCTGAAGAGAATCTGAAGAAGGGTCTTATTGTTTGCTCAAGGCTAGCTTTCATCATTATGTTGTCTCAGCTTTTCATTTCAACCACCAAGACCGATGAAATGAGAAAGGGACTTAGCTACTTTCTTAGATTTTTGCCAACCTGGCTAAATCATCGTATAACAATGATGGTTATTTTGGCTTTGAGGTTTGTTCCTTTATTTTTTGACGAATTGGAAGAAACGAGGGCTGCCTGTCTTTCTCTAGTGGGGAAAAGGAAAAATCCTTTTTTGTTTTTTAAACTCGTTATTTTGCCTTTTCTTAGAAGAATTCCCCTGATTGCTGAAGAATACAGTGCTTCGCTGGTTTTGAAGGGCTATCGGGAAGATAAGCCAGTGCTGATTGAGCCCTTCAAGGCAAGGGATATTTTTTGGTTGATATGTTTTGTAGGATTTGTGATATTAATTTTTGTAGGGTATGGTTATCTAGGTTTAACTATCAACCTTTTAAGGGAAAAGGTTTGGTTTTATGGAGTTGAATGAGATCGTTATAACAAAAGCCATAATAGACCGTTACATGGAAAAACTTGTAAACAACCTAGAGGTAGATGTAGCGATTGTTGGAGCTGGTCCAGCTGGTATGGTAGCTGCTACCTATCTTGCTAGGGAAGGTTATAAGGTCTCGATTTATGAAAGAAAGCTTAGTGTTGGTGGTGGCATGTGGGGTGGTGGAATGCTCTTTAATGAGATAGTAATTCAGGAAGAGGCAAAGAAGATTCTTGATGATTTCGGTGTTAGGGTTAGGCACTATAGGGATAATTATTATACTGCTGATTCAGTTGAATCGGTTGGTATGCTTGCTGCAAAAACCATCCAAGCAGGTGTTACAATTTTTAACTGCGTTTCCGTAGAAGATGTAGTAATTAGGCCTGATAGAATAGTGGGGCTCGTTATAAATTGGACTGCCGTTGAAATGGCAGGGCTTCATGTTGATCCTTTGGCAATAAGAGCAAAATATGTGGTGGATGCTACAGGTCATGATACAGAAGTGGTAAAGGTGGTTCACAAAAAGGTTCCAGGAAAACTTATGACTCCTAGTGGTAACATAGAAGGTGAAAAATCTATGTGGTCCGAGGTGGCAGAAAAGCTTACCTTGGAAAATACTAGAGAGGTTTTCCCTGGACTTTTTGTTGCTGGCATGGCAGCCAATGCAACCTTTGGAGGACCCAGGATGGGACCAATCTTTGGTGGAATGCTACTTTCTGGGGCAAAGGTTGCCAGGCTGATAAGCGAAAGATTGAAATCCGCTAATTGATCTACACCTGAATTTTCCGATGATTTTCAAAAAGGTGGTTTATACCACCTTTTTTTTTGTTTTTTTAGGTAAACCTTTTTCCGACTAACTGAATCTAATAGAGTGCAATCTAAATTCTAGGGAGGAATCAAAAATGAGAAAAACACTGTTTTTGATAGTTTTGGTGATTGTTGGTCTGTGGATTGTCACTGAAAGTTACTCCTACGCTGGTTCTTATTATTTCCACAGTCGCTACAATCTAGGAGCTCCTTATTACGATGGAGTAGTTGTTGTAAAGGAGAAATACCATTATCACAAACCACCTAGACATTGTAGATGCTGTGACTGCTACTGCTTCCCTCCTCCCTGCCGAAAATGCTATTATTATGAAGAAAGACGCTACTATCCTAGGACTTACGTTCCCTATAACGGATGGAGTATAAATTTTGGGTTTGGTGGAAGGTGGTAAGAGAAATAGCTGAAAGTAAGAACAATTTCTTGGTTGAAGACAGTAAGGATTTTGTTGAAAGGCTCAAGAGCGGTGATCCCGAAGCCTTTGAAGAGTTTTTTCTAAGTTACAAAGATAGGGTTTTTAGATCCGCCTACAACCTTTGTGACTTCGATAAAGAAGCCGCTCTTGACCTTACTCAGGATGTTTTCTTGAAAGTTTTTGAATCCATAAAGGACTTTGATGGTAAATCTCAATTATTTACCTGGATCTATCGCATCATAGTGAGCACCTATCTTATGCAAACTAGAAAAAAAAGACTTTTTGAAAAGTTAAGAAGCCTTTGGAAAGAAAATGCAAAAGACAAAGAAGATGCATCTCCTTTGGACTACCTTACGAAAAAGGAAGATCGTGAAAAGCTTATTGAAGCCATGAAAAAACTTACAGCCAAACAGCAGATAGTATTTAAATTGAAATTTCTAGATAATTTTACAATCCCTGAAATCTCAAACTTAACAGGCATGGCAGAAGGGACTGTAAAGGCTCACCTTTTCAGAGCTATTAAAGTCATTAGAAAGGAACTAGAAGAGAGAGGTTTTGATGTGTAGGTATTCTTTGGAAGAAAGAGAAAGATTTATAATTCTCGACTTAGGAGAAGAACTTGAGCCTTCTTTAAGGGCAGAATGGAAAAGCCATCTCCTTACATGCCAAGAATGTAGAATGGAATGGTCGAGGTTTAAAGGGATTATCGATAAAGTAAAAGAGCTTTCCCAAAAGGAGAGTCTTTCCAAGGGTGAATCTACCAGGATGCTCGAAGAAATAATTCAAAGGGCTGGCCACAAAAGAAGAAGCATCTTAAAACCTGCCATTGTCTTGGCCTCTTTGCTACTGGTAGTTTTTCTGGGGATGTTTTTTTATGAAAGAAATGAAATCCTGGAAACCAGGGTAGCCAAAGAAGATTTGGAGGTTATAAAAAATCTCGACCTACTTAAAGAGCTAGAAACGATAGAAAAAATCGTAAAAATTGTTGACAAGGAAGGGGAAAATCATTCTTAGGGGTTTTAGGAGATGGTTCTTAGAGTAGTAGTTTTTTTTCTGGTTTTTGGACTGGTGAGCCCGATTTGCTTAGCTAATGCTCATGGGAAAGAGGGGGCTAAGCTCAACAAAACCTTGGTAGCCTTTGGTCTGGAACGAAACCATTACAAGGAATGGGAAGGCCTTACTCCTGAGGAAAGAGAAAAACTTAGAAGAAAAATGGAACACTACAAAAATATGCCTCAGGAAGACCAAAAGTTAATAAGAAAAAGATATGAAGACTGGAAAAAGCTTCCTCCTGAAACCCAAAGGGAGCTAAAAAAAACCCTCGAAAGATGGGATCAACTTGGGCCTGAAGAGAAGAAAGCTTTAAAAGAATTCTTCCGGTAAGTTTACGCAATGACATTTAAGGGGCAAATTTTATCATCCCTTTCCCCTGTTACATAACCAAGGTTTTTCTCCACTACATTGTTAACCTTTTTATAAAGAATCCTAAGGGGTATGTTTGCTGGGCAGGCTTCTTCGCAAAGCCCACAATCTATGCATCTCCCAGCCATATGAAAGGCTCTTACTAGGTGAAAGATTGGAAGTTCTGGAGGAAGGGAGGGGCTTTTTTCAATGAGCATAGGATCTTCAAGAGAACAGTCTGCGCAAAAACAAAGGGGACATATGTTTCTACAGCCATAGCATTTTATACACCTTTCAAAATGGGCATTCCAAAAATTTTTTCTTTCCTCCAGGGGAAGATTTTCAATGAAAGCCATGGCCTCTTCTGAAGAGAATACCTCTTTAATTGGATCTCCTAAAATTATATCTTCCTCTGGATATGGTTTTCTGCAAAGACATTGCTTTGCAAGTTCCATAGAGCAGGCAATGCCGATGAAAACAATTTTTCGAAGATCAATCTGATTCCATTTAGCCATCTCTAGAAGGGCTCTTTCGTCACAGCCCCTTACAAGAATACCAAGCTTTGTCTCGCCAAGGTCTTCAACAATTCTTTTCGCAGTCCCAGCAATGGGATATCTTAGATTCTTTTCAAGACTTTCAAAATCCAACTCCTCTAGCTGATCTTCAGTGGTAAACAAATAAGGGACAACCTGCCCCCCAACTCTTTTATAGCCAAGGAGACAATGAATCTGGCCACTCGCTAAGAGTTTCTTAAGAGAGTCAAGAAAAGCTTTTTTCTCCATCCCCGTCTCCTTGCAATTTCCCCAAAGGACCTAGTTTTTCAAGGGTTTTCGAAAAATCTGAGAGGGTTTCAACAAGATCCTGAGCTTCTGCCGAAGAAACCCATTTAACTCTGAGCCTTTCCCTTTCTATACCGTAAAATTCCATAAGTTCTTCGAGGATCTTCATCCTCCTTTCAGCAAGAACATTTCCAGTCTGGTAGTGACAATCTCCCATACGACATCCCCCTATCAAGACGCCGTCAACCCCATCCTGGAAGGCTCTGAGAACGTAGTGGGGGGAAACACTGCCTGAACACATCACCTTTACTATTCTTGTGTTCGAAGGATACTTCATCCTACCAACCCCAGCCAGGTCAGCAGCGGCGTATGCTCACCACGTGCAAAGAATACAAAGAATTAATGGTCTTATCTTGGCTTTCATACAGCCCCCCTCAATAAAGCCCTAATCTGGGCAAGCATTTGATTTGGTTTATGCCCTTTGAGCACTACGCTTTGGGATGGACATGTTGCAGCGCAGGCTCCGCAACCTTTGCAAATTATAGGATTTACCTGGCAAACCCTTTCTTCCTCTAGGTAAGATATGGCTCCGTAAGGACACACCCTCAAACATCCTTTACAACCACAACAAAGGCTTTTGTTGATTTCTGCTACCAGAGCACTTGAGATGATTTTTTCTTTACCAAGGAGTGCCCCAACTCTGGCAGCTGCTCCAAAACCCTGCATCCTTGCTTCATCAATAGTGCAGGGAAATCTACAAGCTCCACACAGAAAGATACCATCTGTTGAAGAATCAAGAGGCCTTAGTTTTACGTGAGCTTCCATGAAAAAGTTATCTCTATCTACAGGGATTCTTAAAAGATTTGAAATCTTGGGTGCATCTTCCGATGCTACCATAGGCGTAGAAAGAACAACCAGATCCCAGGGAATCTCCAGGGAATCGAAAATGGGACTTTCTAACTTGACAGTATTGTCTTTTACTTCTGGAGGATTCTTTGGGTCAAAGACGTAAAAATTTATCCCCATGCCGCGGGATCTCCAAGTGAGTGCTTCAAAATCGGTTCCGTAGGCGGTTATATCCCTGTAGAGAATGTGCACCTTAAGATGGGGAAAGCTTGCTTTAAGCAATAAGGCATTCTTTATGGCTGTTATACAACATATGCGACCACAATAGCTTTTGTAGGAGCCATCAGTTGATCTTGCACCAACGCATTGAATCATAACAACGTTTCTTATTGATTCATCTATAAGGTCATTGGCAATGAGATTTTCCAGCTCAAGCTGGGTTATAATGTTTTTGCCATTGTAACCGTAAAGGCCTAAGGGTTTTAAATTCTGAACTCCTGTAGCAACCACAATAGCACTGACGTCTTCCTGTATTAGTGCTTTGTCTTCAGTGTCCAAATAAATGGTGTAGTTACCAACATAGCCTTCAATATTTCTTATGGTTGTCCCCGTATAAATGGAGATGTTTTGAGCATTACTTACTCGGTCTACCAAAAGTTTTAGAAGTTCCTTGGGATCTCTAAAACCAGGAACTATTTTATTTAATTTAAGTAACATACCACCTAGAGATGGCTCTTTTTCTATCAGAACTACGGAGATGCCCATCTCTGAAAGAGCTTCCGCACAGGAAAGACCCGCTACTCCTCCGCCAATCACCGCAACTCTTTTACGAATTGGGAGCTCCAGATCTTGTTGGGCTTCCAGAAAGATTGCTTTAGCAACGCCCATCCTTATGAGATCTTTTGCCTTGTTGGTGGCATTTTCACGTTCCTGCATATGAACCCACGAGCACTGATCCCGAATGTTTACCATCTCGAAAAGATAAGGATTAAGCCCAGCCTCCTTACAGGCACTTCTAAAAAGGGGTTCATGAGTTCTGGGGGAACAGGAAGCTACAACAACCCTAGTAAGGTTATACTTTTTTATGGCATCTTTTATTTCAGTAAGGCCCGATTCTGAACAACTATAAAGATTGTCTTGAGCATAGACCACACAAGGCAAGGTTTTGGCATATTCTACCAAGGCTTTGCAATCAAGATACCCTGCAATGTTTGAGCCACAATGACAAACAAAAACTCCAACCCTTACTTCCGAAAGTTCTTGTTTATAACTCATAGAGCAACCTTCCTTGCCCTTTGAAATATTGCCTGAAGAGCCCTCGAAGCAGCACCACTTGCCTGAGCTACACTTCCTGGAATAGCTGCAGGTCCCCTTGCACATCCGCAAACAAATATGCCCTCTCTTGTAGTATCAAGGGGAGCAAAGGGAAGGGTCTTAAAAAAACCAAACTCATTTAATTCAACACCGAGTTTTTTTGCCAAATCCTTAGCACCTTTGGAAGGAACACAAGCAGAAGCAAGAACTACAATGTCAAATTCTTTGGAGAACACCTTTTTGACTTTTGTGTCCTCATACCATACAAGAGGAAGCTCCTTCGGACCTTTTGTTATTTCCGCAACTCTACTTCTTACAAAGGTAATGCCCATCTTTTCAGCCTTTACACGGTATTCGTTAAAACCCTTTCCAAAGGCTCGAATATCCATTCCAAAAATCCAATTTTCTACTTCAGGGTCATGCTCTTTTGCTATGATGGCCTCTTTTATGGAGTGCATGCAACAAAAACCGGAACATTGGATATTATATCTTCTATCTCTTGAACCAACACACTGGATAAAAGCAATTCTTTTGACATGTTGGAGTGGTTCTTCCTTCTTTTTCTTGCCCACGAAATCAGAGGGTCTATAGAGGTGTCCCCCTGTTGGACCGCTTGCAGAAAGAAGTCTTTCAAGTTCAAGGGCGGTTATAACATTGGGAACTCTTTTGTAGCCATATTCCGATATAGTAACAGGATCCATTACGTCATAGCCAATGGCAACAATAATTGCATCCACTTGAAGGGTAATGAAAGTGTCCTTTTGATCGTAGTTTATTGCCTTTGCCTGGCACACCTTGGCACAAACTCCACACTTTTTACCCCTAAATTGCCTGCAAGCAAGAGGGTTTATGGTATAGGTGGAAGGAATACCCTGGGCAAAATACCTTGATATTGCTTTAGTCTCGCTAAGTCCTTCGTTATAGGGGTCTGGAACCTTAGTGGGGCATTTTTCGGCGCAAGCTCCACAGCCGGTGCATTTATCTTCATCTACATATCTTGCCTTTTTCCTTATCGTGACAGTAAAGTTTCCGATTTCTCCTCCAACTTTTTCAATCTCCGAATAGGCGAAAAGTTCAATCTTGGGATGTCGACCGACATCCATAAGCTTTGGGGCAAGAATTCAGATAGCACAATCATTGGTAGGGAAGGTTTTATCAAGCTGAGCCATTTTACCGCCAATAGAGGGAAGACGCTCTACCAGCTTGACATCTACTCCCATCTCAGCAAGATCAAGGGATGCTTGAATCCCTGAAATGCCCCCGCCTATTACTAAAACACTGATATCTCTACTCATGACCATTTTCTCCTAAATGGTTGGCAATGTATGTGTAAAGGTCTTCCACCATGACATTTCTTACTTCCGCTAAAGGTCCTTCTTTGGCACAGTTAAGGTGGATATAACATTTTGGACAGGCGGTTATAACTACGGGATTGGAAACACCTGTTACGGTTATAGCTTCGTTAAGCCTTTCTATCTGGATAGACTTTGAAATAGAAGAACACTCTATCCATCCACTAGTTCCACAGCAAAGGCTGTTTTCTCGGGATCTTTCCATTTCGACTAGTCTTACGCCAGGGATAGAGTTGATAAGTTTTCTTGGAGATTCGTAAATTTTTCCTAGTCTTCCAAGCCTGCAGGGATCCTGAAAGGTTACCACCTTTTCTTCCTGTGGTTTTCTGAAAAGAGACTCTATAGATGATAGTTTTTCTTCAAGAAACTCAGTTCCGTAAACTACCTCGAAGGGAAGGTCAGTTCCCAAGACCTTAGGATACTCGTGCTTAAATGTCACATATCCTTCAGGACAGGTAAAAACTACTCTTTTTGCTCCTGAGTCTTTAATTACATCTAGGTTTTTCTTTGCAAGTTTTAAAAAGGTTTCTTCATCTCCTGTCCATAAGGCATCATGGCCACAGCATACTTCAAAATCACTTACAACGGGTTTAATGCCAGCTAGATTAAGAATCTTTAAAAAGGATTCGGCTATTTTTATGGGCTCCAGGTTAAGATACCGAAAGATGATGTTGAAATAGGGAAGGCAACCAACGAAATAAAAAATCTCACCCTTTTCGACAGTCTGACCTGCCCTTCTAGCCCATTGGGTTCTATTTTGTCTGGATGTCTTCAACTGAAGAAGTTGAATTGTCTGGATAACCTCGTGGTGGCTTGGTTCGGGCAAAAATTCCTTTTTTCGCGCAAGCTGACGAAAGCTTTTCAAAACCGAAGGAAAATCTATAGCAGCAGGGCACCTTACGCTACACCTTGCACAGGTTATACACTTCCATAGTTCTTTGCTGTTTGTAACTATATCTTCCTGGTCAACTAAAAGCCTTTTTATCATTATTCTTGGAGAAAAAACCTCATCCAACCTGCTCACTGGGCAACTTCCAGTGCATACTCCACATTCCATACAATAGGCAATCTGTTCCCTGCTTAGCTCCATAGACCTTAACCTTCAAGTGTTTTTATAAATTCAACAAAATCTTTAACCTCCCTAGCAAAGATAGCGCCTTCAGAAGCAGAAATCCACCTAAGCCTTACTCTATCACGTTCTATACCAAGGGTATCTAGGATCTCCTTAACTTCTTCAATTACCTTTTGAGCCTTTTTATTACCATCCAGGTAATGGCAGTCTCCTATGTGTCAGCCTGCAACAAAAACTCCTCTAATTCCCCTCTCAAAGGCTTTTAATACAAATCCACCGTTTATCCTACCAGAACACATAAGGCGAATGATTCTTATGTTTGGTGGATACTGCATCCTTGAAACACCTGCTAAATCTGCTCCTGCATAGGCGCACCAGTTACATAAAAAGGCTAAGATAATGGGTTCCTTATTCATCTCTTCTACCCTGCAATACTTCAATCATTGCATAAATCTGTCTGTCTCTAAAATGGCCTAGTGAAGCAGCTCCTGTAGGACAGGACACATTACAGGCTCCACAACCAGTGCAAAGACCTGCATCTACTTCAGCGACAAACCTATTGTCTTTTTTTACTACTTTTATGGCTTCATAGCTACATACCTTTTCACATTCTCCACATCCACGGCAAAGATATGGATCCACACTTGTTATTACTGCCTCTGAAGTCATACGTTCTTTGGAGAGAATAGTTACAGCTCTTGAAACAGCTCCTTTTGCCTGAATTATAGTTTCATAGGAAAACTTTGGACCCTGGGCAAGACCGCATACGAAAAAGCCAGGAGTTGGGAAATCAAGAGGTCTTAACTTGATGTGAGCTTCCAGGAAAAAGCCGTTTCCATCTAGAGGAAGCTTTAACCTTTCTGCAAGTTCCTTTTGATTATCCTGAGGCCTTATAGCAGAACTAAGCACCAGCATATCTGTAGGAATCACAATGGGCATAAAGAGTATAGGATCTTGAGTTTTTACCATAATTTTTTGATTCGACGGGTCAAGATAGACCTCAGGCCTGTTTTCCGGGGTAAATCTTATAAATCTTACCCCCTTGAGCCTTGCCTCTCTGTAGTATGTTTCTCTAAAACCAAAGGTTCTAATGTCTCTATAGAGTATAATCGTATTTATATCGGGATTTACTTCCTTACACCGGAGGCTATTTTTTATAGCCATCGTGCAACAAAGCCTTGAACAATAGGGATGTTCTGGTTCTCTAGAGCCAACACACTGAATCATCACAATGGTTTTTATCTTTTTTAATTTTTCGGGGCGCTCGAATAGAAGCTTCTCGAGGGATCGCTGAGTAAGGACTAAATCACTTTGGCCATAAAGGTATTCTGAAGGCTTATATTCTTTACCGCCAGTTGCAACGATAACCACACCAGCTCTCAAGGATTCCTCTCCTGAAGGAGTTTTAACAGCAACTAAAAAGCGACCACAACTTCCCTTGATGTTAACAACTTCAGAATTTGTAAAAATCCTGACCCTGGGATCCCTTTCTACTTTTTCTATAAGTTCATGGACATACTTATAGACAGGAAAACCGGTTTCTGTTTGATAAAGCTCAAGAGCAAGTCCGCCTAGTTTGTTGGCTTTTTCTACCAAAAATACTCCAAAGCCCTGTCTAGAGAGTTCGTAAGAAGCTGTAAGACCTGCCAAACCGCCTCCAATAACCAGGGCTTTCTGGACTACCTCATAGGAAGTGTCGTAAAGAGGCTCCAGGAGCCGTGCCCTGGAAACAGCCATTCTTACAACTTCTTTTGCCTTCTCTGTTGCTTTTGCTGGTTCCTGTTGATGAACCCATGAGACATGTTCTCTTATGTTTGCCTGTTCAAAGAGATAAGGATTGAGTCCTGCCTTTTTTAAGGTGCTTCTAAAAAGTGGTTCGTGAGTTCTTGGTGTGCAAGAAGCTACTACTACTCGATTTAATCCATACTCTTTTATTACTCTTTGAATCTCTATTTGCTGATCTGTGGAACAGGCAAAGGTGCAGTTGGTTGCATAGACAACATTGGGCAAAGTTTTAGCATATTCTGCAACCTCTTTGACATCAACAGTTCCGGCAATATTTATACCACAGTGGCAAACAAAAACGCCAATCTTTGGTTCTTCACCTTTTACGTTTCTTTCTGGTGGACCGCTTGGTAAGGAGATCAGAGAATGCCTTGCAGAAGAAAGGGAAGCTGTTGCTTCCTCTGCAGAAGCGCTTCCCTGCTGAACACTTTCAGGGATATCCTTAGGTTCCTGAATAGCTCCACATACAAAAATTCCCTCTCTTGGGGTTCTTATGATGTGAAAGTCTTCTGTTTCCAAAAATCCATACTTGTTTATCGGGATGTCAAAGATCTCTGAGATTTTTACCACCGAGGGATTTGGCTTAAGTCCTACCGATAGGACGATTATGTCGAAATCTTCTGTATAGGTTTGACCATCTTCTTTTATGTAGGATACTGAAAGCATTCCATCTGACTTATTTGGAACTATCCTTGAGACCCTTGATCGGATATACTTTACGCCGTATTCTTTTTGAGCCCTTTCCACGAAGGAGTCAAAGCCTTTTCCTTGAGCTCTCATGTCTATGTAGAAGATGGTAGTTTCAATGGAAGGATTATGTTCTTTTGTAACCATAGCCTGTTTTGTTGCATACATACAGCATACAGAAGAGCAATAACTAATGCCCTTTTCTGGATCTCTGGATCCCACGCACTGGATCCAGGCTATTCTTTTTGGCTCTTTATTGTCAGAAGGTCTTACAATATGACCCTGGAAGGGACCAGCTGCAGAAAGAATTCTTTCATATTCGATGGAGGTTATAACATTATTCCATCTTTTGTATCCAAACTCGCCATATATAGATGGATTGAAAGGCTCATAGCCTCCAGCTATAATGATTGCTCCACTCGATATTTTTACCAGTTTATCCTGCTGGTCATATTCTATGGCATTGTTTTGACAGAGCTTTTTGCATACGCCACACTTCCCCTTTGTAAACTGCCTGCAATATCTAGAGTCAATGGTGTAAACAAGGGGAACAGCTTGAGGATAGGGTATGTAGATAGCTTTTCTGGAACTTAGTCCAAAGTTGAATTCATCGGGCACCTTAACAGGACATTTTGTTGCGCAGATTCCGCAACCTACACATTTTTTCTCGTTTACATAACGGGCCTTTTGCCTTATTGTAAGTTGGAAGTTTCCTGGTTTTCCTTCTACTGACTCGATTTCGCTATAGGCAAATATTTCTATGTTTGGATGGGTGGCAAGTTCTACAAGTTTAGGACCCATCATACAGGATGAGCAGTCATTGGTAGGAAAGGTTTTATCGAGCTTTGCCATTACCCCGCCTACGCTTGGGCTCGATTCTATCAGATAGACTTTGAAACCGCCATTGGCTATATCAAGAGCGGATTGAATACCTGCTATACCACCACCTAAAATAGTAACCGCACCTATCAAGTTACCTGCATTTAATGACATTAAACTCTCCTGACATCAAGATATGGCTGGTTTTCTACCCATCCATTTTTCATATACTTATCGGGTAAATAAGAGTCAAGTGTAATTACTCAACTTCAAGGTGCATAAAAAATAGGTTGACAGAGTTATGTTTTAATGGTTTCAAAGATATGTGAAAAAAATGGCAATTAATTATGGGTAGAGACTATGCATGAGATAAATCATAAGCATGATCATGGTATTGAAGGAACCCTTTCAGAAAGGGAAAAGTTGTTAAAAAGGATAGAGCATTGGAAGCACCACAACGAAGAGCACATTAAGAATTACAAAGAATGGGCTTTAAATGTTGAAAAAATGGGACTAAAAGATGTTTCCTTTCTTCTTGAAGAGGTGTGTAAAAAGGCAGAAGAGCAGGGGATGCTTTTTCAGAAAATTATCGATCTTATAAAGGGGTAATGTGCTTATCATCACGAAATCTCTTGACCTTTTTCGTTGATAGATGGTAACAGTAAAATTGTAAAGACTAGCTGAAGGCCAAAGATGAATTGGATAGAGCTGATTAAGAATAACAGAAAAAAGATACTAGAAACTTGGTTTCTTAGGGTGATTGAAACCTATCCCGAAGAAACTGCGAAATTCTTGAAATCCCAAAGCAATCCCTTTCTAAATCCTGTTGGAGGGGCAATAAAAGAAGGACTAGAGGGGATTATTAACTGGGTAATTTCTAATAGTCCAGAAGCGGAGAAGGATGTTATACCCTTTTTGGATAAAATTATAAGAATAAGAGCTGTTCAAGATTTTAAGCCATCAGATGCTTTAAGTTTTATCTCAGACTTTAGAAATATTGTTAGAGAATGTTGCAAGCAATTGGATAAAAAGCCTTCCTATGATTTCTTAGAAGAATTTGATGCTATTGTAGATAGGCTTCTTATGGCAAGTTTTAATGTCTTTGTAAAGTGCCGGGAAGATCTCTACGAAGTAAGGGTTCAAGAAGTAAAGAACAGAACTTTTAGGCTTCTTCAAAGAGCGGGATTGCTTTATGAAATCGCCGAACCCGAAAAGGGTTCTGACGATAGTTAAGGGGTTTAATTTTACACCATTTTTCAAGGGAGCGAGGTAGGATGCTATGGAAAGAATGAGGATTGCTTTGCTTGCTGTGCTCGGCCTGGCTCTTGTTGTCATTGTGGGGGTCAAGTTTTTGAAGTTAGAGTTTGTTTTTGGTGTGGTCATACCTTACCTGGCATTTGTTACATTTGTCTTGGGGATAGTTCTTCGTGTTCTTGATTGGGCAAGAAGTCCAGTCCCTTACAGGATCCCTACAACAGCCGGCCAGCAGTATTCTTTACCATGGATAAAGCCTTCCAAATTTGACAGCCCCTATAATAAATTTGGGGTTTTTGTAAGGATGGCTTTAGAAGTTCTGGTTTTTAGATCGCTTTTTAGAAACACCAAAATGCAACTCAGAGAAGGTGGTAAGCTGACTTATCACTGGGAAAAGTGGCTATGGCTAGCTGCGCTTGTTTTCCATTATTCTTTTCTCATTATCTTCCTTAGGCACTTAAGGTTTTTTGCAGATCCTGTTCCATCCTTTATTCAATGGTTAGAAAGGGCTGACACATTCTTTGAAATGGGACTTCCAGGATTACTTCTTACAGATGTTCTCCTAGTGGCAGCAGCAACTTACTTGTTCATAAGAAGAGTTGTTATTCCTCAGATGAAGTATATATCTCTTTCTTCCGATTATTTTGTGCTCTTTCTCATTTTGGCCATAGCTCTTACAGGCATTACTATGAGATACCTATGGAGAGTTGATGTAACCAGTATCAAACAGCTTACCATGGGACTTGCAACATTTAAACCGGTTGTCCCAAAGAATCTGAGCATTTGGTTCTACATGCACTTTTTCTTTGTAAGTATTCTATTTGCTTATTTTCCCTTCAGTAAGCTTGTTCATATGGCTGGTGTGTTCCTAAGTCCTACAAGAAATCTTCCAAATAATAGCAGGATGGTGCGTCACGTTAATCCCTGGGAGTATCCTGTTAAAGTTCACACCTATGAAGAATATGAAGATGAATTCCGTGAAAAGATGGTTGAGGCTGGCATTCCTGTAGAAAAGCCTTTAGAAGGTGTGGAAGAAGAAAAAGCTGAGTAAAAAAGGAGTGAGGCCCTATGTCTAAGCCCCCAAAACCAAGTGAGTTATTAAAGACTATAGACCACACCCCACCTGAGGTGTGGTGGATGGATAAACCGGTAGAGTTTAGACCGGGAACTTATTGTAATGCCTCAAAACCAAAATTACTTGAAGCTGTTGGGCTTCCCTATCCTAGGGAGTGGAGACCAACTGATGAAGACTGGAAACTTCCATCAAACTGGAAGGAAATATACATAAACGGAATAAAGGAAAGGCTGGAGCGATTCAGAACCTTCAAGATATTCATGGACATATGTGTAAGATGCGGTGCCTGTGCCGATAAATGCCATTTCTTCATAGGAAGTGGCGATCCTAAGAATATGCCTGTTTTGAGAGCGGAGCTTCTTCGCTCTGTCTATAGAAGATACTTTACAACATCTGGCAAACTTCTTGGAAGAACTGCAGGGGCAAGGGATCTTACGGAAGATGTCTTTAAAGAGTTATGGTATTATTTCTTCCAGTGCACAGAGTGCAGAAGATGTTCTCTGTTTTGTCCTTACGGTATAGATACTGCTGAGATTACTATTATAGGACGAGAGCTTCTAAACCTTATTGGTTGCAATATAGACTGGATAATGGGTCCGGTGGCTAACTGTTATAGAACTGGAAATCACCTGGGTATTCAGCCTCATGCTTTTAGAGATATGATAGAGTTCTTCTGTGATGAAATAGAAAATGTCACTGGCGTAAGGCCTGAGCCTACCTTTAATCGTAAAGGTGCAGAAATTCTCTTCGTTACACCTTCTGGAGACGTTTTCGCCGACCCTGGAACATACACCTGTATGGGTTACCTGATGCTCTTTCATGAGCTTGGGCTAGATTATACCTGGAGCACCTATGCTTCAGAAGGTGGTAATTTTGGTTTCTTTACATCTCACGAGATGGCAAAAAGGCTTTACTACAAAATATACTCAGAGGCAAAAAGGCTTGGTGTTAAGTATATAATAGGTGGTGAATGTGGCCATATGTGGCGACTCGTTCATCAATACCTTAACACCTGGTGGGGACCTCCAGATTTTCTAGAAGTTCCCGTATCTCCTATTACTGGAACTGTCTTTGAGAATGCCAAAGCCACAAAGATGGTTCACATTGTTGAATTTACTGCTGATCTAATTAGGCATGGAAAATTAAAGCTTGATCCAAGTAGAAATGATAATCTCATCGTAACCTTCCACGATTCTTGTAATGTTGCTAGAGGAATGGGTATGTTTGAAGAGCCCCGTTATGTCTTGAAACATGTGTGCAACAATTTCGTTGAAATGCCGATGGAATGCATAAGAGAGCAGACCTTCTGTTGTGGAAGCGGATCTGGCCTTAATACCGACGAGTATATGGAAATGAGAATGAGAGGAGGATTTCCAAGGGCTAATGCGGTAAAATATGTCCATGAGAAAAATGGAGTTAATATGCTAGCTTGTATTTGCGCCATTGACAGGGCGGTGCTTACTCCTCTTATGAACTACTGGGTGCCTGGAGTAACTGTTGCGGGACTTCATGAGCTCGTTGGAAATGCTCTTATCATGACTGGAGAGCAAGAAAGAACCACCAACCTGCGTGGTGAACCTTTGCCAGGTATGGAGGAAGAAGCAGATGAAGCTTAAGATCTATGACGGAAAACCTATTTTAGTTGGTTTAATCATATTTCTAGGGCTAGTGAGCCTTCCCTTCTGGTATAATGGGGGCAAGGCTTCTCCACCACCGGATCCAAAGTTGGATACTCCGGCAATCCAGATAATGGAGAAAAAAGAGTGTATAGCTCCTAAAGATTACATGAGAAAGTCCCATATGGCTGTTCTTAATGATTGGAGAACTCAGGCGGTAAGAAATGCAAAACGCTACTATGTTACTGCTGGTGGAGCTACCTATCCTGCTAGTCTTCAGAGAGCTTGTATGAAATGTCACTCTAACAAGGCTGAATTCTGCGACACTTGTCATAATTATATAGGTTTAGCACCTTATTGTTGGGATTGCCATATCCCACCCAAACAGGAAACAGCCAAGGCAATCAAAGGAGAGTAGGATATGGACGATAAAAGGCGGGACTTCCTAAAAATAACAGGTGCATGCACCCTGGGCCTTTCGCTTTTGCCTCTTTTCAAGGTATCGGCAGCCAAAAAAGAGGAGGCTGTCAAAAAGGGGCCTACATATACTAATTTGCCGAAGGCCCTCCATGCAAAACGGTGGGCTATGATTGTTGATGTCAAAAAGTGTCAAGAGCAAAACAAAAAAGGTGAATGTAAAAAATGCATAGAAGCTTGCCACAGTCTTCACAATGTGCCTGATATTCCAGGACCAAAAGAGATCAAATGGATATGGAAAGATAACTTTGAACATTCCTTTCCTGGTACAGCTCATGAGTTTGTTCCGGAAGAATTCAAAGAGGGTCCCTTCATTCTTCTTTGCAATCACTGTTCTAAGCCTGCCTGCGTGAGGGTTTGCCCTACTAAGGCAACCTTCCAGCGAGCTGACGGTATAGTGATGATGGATCATCACAGATGCATAGGATGCCGTTATTGCATGGCTGGCTGCCCCTTTGGCGCAAGGAGTTTTAACTGGAAAGAACCAAAACTATACCTTACCAAGATAAATTATGACTATCCTATGAGAAGGCGAGGTGTTGTTGAAAAATGCACCTTCTGTGATGAAAGACTTGGTGAAGGTCTCATACCTGCCTGTGTTGAAGCCTGTCCTGCTAAAGCCCTTATCTTTGGTGATTTAGAAGATCCTAATTCCGAGGTCAGAAGGATTCTTAGTAAGAAATTTACATTGAGAAGAAGATTTGAAGCGGGAACCCAACCGAATGTCTATTATCTGGTGTAAAAACATAGAGGGTGAGGGAGAATCATGCTTGATAGAGTTTTTATAAATGTAGGAGATGATTTTAAGAAGCTTCTAAAGCTTCTAAGTGTTTTCATTGGTCTTGGATTTGTGTGCTATATCTTTCAGTATTATAGAGGTCTTGGCATCACAGGAATGAGCAGAGATGTCTCCTGGGGTATCTATATAGGTCAGTTTACCTTCCTGGTTGGTGTCGCTGCCTCAGCTGTTATGGTGGTGCTTCCCTATTATCTTCATAATTTCAAAGTATTCGGAAGAATTACTATTCTCGGAGAGTTTCTTGCCATAGCAGCTGTTTCGATGTGCCTTCTTTTTATTATTGTTGATCTTGGTATGCCCCATAGACTCCTCAATGTAGTAAGGTATCCAACGCCAAACTCCATCCTGTTTTGGGACATGATTGTTTTGAATGGCTACCTTCTTTTAAACATTCTGATTGGATGGAATGTTCTCGATGCAGAAAGAATGGGGGTGGCCCCCCCAAAGTGGGTAAAACCTCTTATATATGTATCCATCCCCTGGGCTATAAGTATTCATACCGTAACGGCTTTTCTATACGCCGGTCTTCCAGGAAGGCATTTCTGGCTTACCGCTATTATGGCTGCCCGATTTCTGGCGTCAGCTTTCTCTTCAGGTCCAGCTCTTCTTATACTTCTTGCCCTTCTTGTAAGAAAGAAAACAAAATTTGACCCAGGTGAAGAAGCTATTCAGGCTTTATCTAAGATAGTAACCTATGCCCTGATTATAAGTGTATTCTTCATACTCCTTGAGCTCTTTACTGCCTATTACAGCCAAGTTCCAGGCCATACAAACCATTTTAACTATATTCTCTTTGGTTTCCATGGCCATGCAGAGCTTGTTCCCTGGATGTGGCTCTCCAACATCCTTGCAATAGTTGCTCTTGCCCTTCTCATTAACCCGAATACTAGAAAGCAGGAAAAAACCCTAAAGATAGCCTGTTTTGCAACCTTTTTCTCACTCCTTATAGAAAAAGGTATGATTCTTGTGGTAGGTGGCTTTATTCCCAATACCTTCGAGACCATTACGAGATACATTCCAACGGTTCCCGAAGTCTTTATAGTCCTTGGAGTTTGGGCTACAGGATTTTTCATTTTGGCAGTGCTTTACAAAGTTGCGGTATCAATTAAGGAAGAAATAGGAGCATAAAAAGGAAGTGTTTTTAAAAAGATAAAATAACCCGCCTTTTTGGAGGCGGGTTATTTTTGTTTCTATATAAAGAAAGAGCGGGGGTAGTTATGAAAATTATTCTAAGTGAGAAAGATATTCCAAAAAGGTGGTATAACATTGTTCCCGATTTACCAAGTCCACCTGAACCAGTTCTTCATCCAGCAACGGGAAAACCTATTTCTCCTGAGGATCTTTCAGCTATATTTCCAATAAGCCTTATTGAGCAAGAGGTGAGCACCTCTCGGTGGATCGATATTCCAGAGGAAGTGTTGGAAAAGTATCTAATTTGGAGACCCACTCCCCTTAAAAGAGCTGTAAATCTAGAAAAATTTCTTAAGACTCCTGCAAGAATATATTACAAGGATGAAAGTGTAAGCCCTCCAGGAAGCCATAAACCAAACACTGCTATTCCTCAAGCCTACTTTAACAAAAAAGATGGCACTAAAAAGATTTGCACAGAAACGGGAGCGGGACAGTGGGGAAGTGCTCTTTCTTTTGCTACTTCCCTTTTTGGCATTGAATGTGAAGTCTATATGGTAAGAATAAGTTACAACCAGAAGCCTTATAGGCGTATCATGATGGAAGCCTGGGGAGCAACCTGTATTCCAAGTCCAAGTGATAGAACAGAAACGGGAAGGTCTATACTAAGGGAAAACCCAGATTCTCCTGGAAGTCTTGGTATTGCTATAAGTGAAGCAATAGAGGCTGCCCTTACCCAGAAAAATACCCGTTATGCCTTGGGAAGTGTTCTTAATCATGTGATACTTCATCAGACTATTATAGGCCTTGAGGCTTATGAACAGATGAAATCTATTGAGGAGTATCCTGATGTTATTATAGGTTGTGCAGGAGGAGGTAGTAACTTTGCTGGGCTTGCCTTTCCTTTTGTAAGGGACAAAATAAATGGCAAGGAGATTGATATTATAGCGGTAGAGCCAGCTTCATGTCCTACAATGACTAAAGGGATTTATGCCTACGATTTTGGTGATACCGCCAAAAAGACACCCCTTCTTCCCATGCATACTATAGGTCATGGCTTTATTCCTCCACCACTTCATGCAGGAGGTCTGCGCTATCATGGTATGGCACCTCTTGTTAGTGCCCTTGTTGTAGATGGAGTCATTAGGGCTTCGGTGGTTCAACAACTTGATAGCTTTTCGGCAGGTATCACCTGGGCAAGAACGGAAGGGTATATACCAGCTCCTGAAACAAGCCATGCTATCTCAGCAGTTATAGAGGAGGCTATAAAGGCAAGGGAAGAAGGAAAAGAGAAAGTTATTTTGTTTAGTTGGAGTGGTCATGGGCTTCTGGATCTTGCTGCATATGAAGCCTATCTTGATGGAAGGCTTGTTAATTTTTCCATTTCCGAGGAAGACCTTGCGAAAGCCCTGAAAGAGCTGGAAGGACTTCCCAAACCACGTAAGAGCTCAAGGCATGAGTAAAAGACTACTTCTTAGATGTAGCAAGCTAGGGCAGGAAGTTTATCTAGACTACTGCCTTAGCGAAAATAGCCCTTTGCCATGTAAGTCCATTTTGAAATGTTGGAATGTTATTTTTTTAAAGCTGGGCATTGATGGAAAAAAGTGGTTGAAAGAAAGGTTAGGCGAAGAGCTATGGCTTAAATATGTTTCCTATGAAGGTAGGAAAATAGAATATTTGTTGAACAAGATTCACGAAATAAGACACAAATAGTAATATTTTTCGAAGGTTGCCCTAGCCCCGACAAGGGCAAGATTAAGCCCGTAAAAACCATCAAGAAACCCTAATCTAAGAAAATATTTGTTAAGGAATGTATAAAGCGGCCTAAGGGTATAATGATACCATAGGGCTCTTTTACCTTTTTCGTGTAACTCAACGGCAGATAGCCTTGCATATCTTAACTGTTTCTTAAGGTATAGCTCTAGATTGCTATCTTGAAGGTGTATAATCTCTCCTTTTAGTTTCTTCCATGGTTTTTCTGCAATGAATCGCTCATGAACCCTATTTGGAGCCCACCTTCCCTTAGTTTTATTATAAAGCCTTCCCTTGTAATCTGGATAAAACCCACCATATTTTATCCATCTTGAACCAAAATAGTTCTTTCTTTTAAAGAAAAAGCAATTGTATTTTTCAAAATCCTTCTTCTCAAGTTGAAGAATTGACTGTTTCATTCTTTCTGAAACTATTTCATCTGCATCCAGCTCTAGCACCCAATTATTTCTGGTAAGAGACATCGCAAAGGCCTTCTGAGTTCTAAAATCAACAAATTTGTTCTTGTAAAAGAAAACATAGGGAAAGCTTTTGCATATTTCTTCCGTTTCATCCTCGCTAAAGTCGTCAACTACAATTACTTCGTCAACGAAAGAAAGGGATTCCAAACAGGCCTTTATGTTTCTGCTTTCATTTTTTGTTATTACAAAAGCAGAGATCATTACTCTCTGATCACAAAGAAATAAAAGTTAATACCAACGAGAACAGCAGTTGCTCCAAAAAAGCTAACAAGGTGTTTCAACTCAATTTCCTCTACTTGAGATGGTAGAACCTTTCCGGTCATATAAGCAAAAGCAACAATAGATAAAAAAAGTATAACATATCGATAACGCTTTGTAAGCACAACAAAAATAGCTATTAAAAGAATTACGACCCAAGATACAGGATTTTTCAGAAGAGCCAGCCAGTCTATATCATGTATAAGCTTAAGAACAGTTTGGAGATCGTAGGTTTTTATTATTCTGAAAAGCTCTTCAAAAAAAGCTTTTATGGTTTCCATCTTATTCGTCCAACTAGTGAATTATCTAAGAATGACAAATTCTGTAAAATCTTCTTGAACCAATTCTTCACTAACTGTTACTTTATCTACCCTGCTTAAGGGGCTTCCCTTTTTGCACCATTCAATCATTCTATCAACCTTATTGGCATCTCCCTCAAACACAGCTTCCACGGTTCCATCAGGATTATTTCTAACCCACCCAACTACGCCTTCCTTAGTGGCAGCATCTTTCATGTAAGCCCTAAAAAAGACCCCCTGAACTCTTCCTTTTATTAAAACACGGACTCTCTTTTTCATAGGTTACTCTCCTTTTTGATCAGCTCAAGAAATTCTGCCTCGTTCATAATCTTTATACCTAAGGATAAGGCCTTTTCATACTTAGAACCTGGATTTTCGCCCACAATCACAATATCTGTTTTCTTACTGACACTTTTTGACACTGTAGCTCCAAGTTTTGCAACAAGGGACTCTGCCTCGTTTCTCGTCATGGACGAAAGAGTCCCTGTAAATACTACAACTTTACCTTTAAAAAAAGATTCCTTTTTAATTGTTTCCTCAGGTTGGGCAATTACAATTCCAGATTTAAGCAATTTCTGAACCATCAATCTATTTGACTCATCTGAAAAGTAGTTACAAATAGAAGTAGCCACCTTTTCCCCTACCTTAGGGATTGCCATAAGTTCTTCTTTGGAAGCATTCATAACCCTGTCCAGGGTTTTCATATGTTCTACAACAACTTGGGCAATGTAACTTCCAACGTTTGGTATTCCTAAAGCATAGATAAACCTCCCAAGGGATGTCCTTTTACTCTTTTCTATTGCTTTTATAAGATTTGATGCGGAAAGCTTTCCAAAACCGGGAAGCTTTTCAATTTCTTCTGTCTGGAGAGCATATATGTCAACTATAGAACTAAGAAGCCCTCTATCTACCAAAAGATCTACAGTTTTTTCTCCAAGTCCCTCTATGTCCATGGCTTCTCTGCTAGCAAAATGAACGATAGAAGCCTTTATTCTGGCAAGGCAATTAACATTGGGGCATCTATAGGCAACTTCAGAAGGATTTTGGATAATTCGAGACCCACAGGAAGGACAAAACTCGGGCATTTTAAACTCTTTTTCTAAGCCGGTTCTTTTAGATTTTATCACTTCCACAACTTCAGGTATTACATCACCTGCTCGCTGAACAATTACATGATCTCCAATACGAACATCCTTTTTAAGTATTTCATCGTAATTGTGAAGAGTGGCATTTTTAACAATCACTCCCCCTATAGCAACGGGCTCTAAGTCAGCAACAGGGGTAAGAACACCTGTTCTTCCAACCTGAACCCTTATATCTTTTATGACGGTTTCAGCTTTGTGAGAGGAAAACTTGTAGGCAATTGCCCATCTGGGGCTTCTAGTAGTTTCACCAAGCACTCTTTGAAGCTCAAGTTCATTGACTTTTACCACAACTCCATCAACCTCATAGGGAAGTTCTGGCCGTTTTGCTCCGATGAATTCGCAATAGGCTAAAACATCCTTTATGGAACCACATAGTTTGCTCAGGGGGTTCACAGGAAGTCCCCATTTTCTAAGAAGCGTCAGAATATCCCAGTGAGTTTTGACTTCCATTTCTTCTTTTTTTCCAACACCATACATAAAAGCCTTTAAGGGTCTTCTAGCGGTAACGGAAGAATCAAGCTGTCTTAGGGAGCCTGCAGCAGCATTTCTAGGATTTGCAAAGGTCTGAAGCCCTTTTTTTAATTGTTCTTCATTGAGTTTTTCAAAATCTTTCTTTTCTATGTATATCTCCCCTCTTACTGAGATAACCTCCGGAGGTTCAATGTCTCCTTCGAAGGGTATGAGCTTCAAGGGAATGGATTTTATGGTCTTTACATTAGGAGTTACATCCTCCCCGAATCTGCCATCGCCTCTTGTGCCTGCCGATACTAAAAGACCCTTTTCGTAAATAATCTCGATAGCTACTCCATCTATCTTTGGTTCTGCCACATAGGAATAGAAGGGAAGGTAATTAAAAGCCTTTCTTAGTTCCTTTTTTATTCTGTTTTCAAACTGCAATAACTCTTCCGAAGACATTGCATTATCGAGACTGAGCATGGGAACTACATGTTCAAAGGGCTTAAACTCTGTAAGGGGAGGATAACCAACCTTTTGGGTGGGAGAATCAGGGGTTATGAATTGAGGGTATTTTTTCTCTAGGCTCTCGAGTTCTTTAAAGAGTAAGTCATATTCTTCATCGCTTATGACAGGTGAATCAAGGGCGTAGTAACGGTAATTATGATAGGCTATTTCCTTTCTTAGAAACTCTATACGTTCCCTGACCTTTTCAAGTTCATCCATAACCACTTCTAGATTAACCTCTCCTCTATCAAATTCCCAATTATATTTAGCATTCTTTTTCTGCTGTCAATAAAGCATTTTTTCTTCATTCCAGGAATCCACCGAAGGCTATGAAGAGAATCTGATACAATAAGCAAAGAGGCCATCTTTATTCCCCTGTAAAGGGCAAGCCTCATAAGGGCAGATGTTTCCATATCAACCCCTAAGACACCTCTATTTTGGTAGTAAAGAACTTTTGATATGGTCTCTCGATAGGGAGCATCGGTGCTCCATAGGGATCCTTCCTTTACCGACAGACCATCCTTTTCTAGACTGTCTTTTACAACCTTAAGAAAACTTGGAGACTCCGGCTTATCCCTGGATAAAATCAAAGGATAGTGGCTAGAAGTGCCTTCTTCGGAGTAAGCAAAAGTTGGTATGATTATGTCACCAATATTTACGTAAGACTGAAGAGAACCACACCAGCCAATTGCCAAAATCTCTTCTACACCGAGAGCAATGGCTTTTTCCATAACCATTACAGCCTGAGGAGCACCTAACATAGGCCCTATCAAACAAGGAAAATTTAAGTCTTCTCTTTCGTAAACTGAGCTAAGATATATATCTCTCGATTTATCTTTTATTTTCAAAAGTTGAGCCAGCTCTTTTATATCCTCAGGCAAAAATACAAACAAAGCCCTTTTGGAAAGAGGTTTTTCCCTTTTTCCCTTTCTAGGTTCTATGATAGCCTTGTGATCCAGCAAGCCCAAGAAATTCCCTTTCTAACCGCTTACATTTATCATACCGAATAGCAAAACAGCTTGAAAAAGCCTTAGCAGATGAAGATGAAAGGGGAAAGTGGAGAAGGAATTTGATGTGGCACGCCTGAACCCACTGTAACAAAAACACCCTTTAGCCCATAACCTTCGAATTTTATCAGGCGTGCCAATTTTTAAGTTTCAAACAACTTGCCGACTATTTCTGAAATTTCAGCTTGTCCTCATAGTGTGCTGGCTTCTTAGAAACAAATCCTTCTTCCCTGCCCACCATAACACTTCTCTGGAACTATTTCGCTTCTAAAGGAACTAAATTCTTTTGATTACTTAATAACCTTTTTAAGATCGTTTCCAGGTTTAAACTTGACAACTTTACATGCTTCAATCTTGATCTTTTCTCCTGTCTTCGGATTTCTTCCTTCCCTAGCAGCCCTTTCCGCTACGCTGAATGTGCCAAAACCAATCAAAGCAACTTTATCACCCTTAGCTAGGGCTTCCTGGACTGCCTCGATGAAGGCCTTCAGTGCTTTTTCAGCATTAGCTTTGCTAATCCCAGCCTTCTCTGCTATTTTGCTTACCAGTTCAGTTTTAGTCATCGCTTTCCTCCAGTAAGATGTTTAGTGATTATAAATAGATAGCCCCTACACACCCTTGCCAAGCTTCATTATATATAGGCTTTTTATCAAGGCAAGTTATTTTTTTTCATTTTTTACACACAATAATGAATTCTTTGTTACCCTTCTGTCCCCTTATAGGAGACTCCGTAAGCCCTACAATGGAAAATCCAAGTTCCTTGACAAAATTACTAATTATATCACACACTTCAATGTGTGTTGCCTCATCTTTAACAACTCCGCCCTTGCCAACCTTTTCTCTACCTGCCTCGAACTGAGGTTTAATCAGTGCCACCATCCAGGCTTCCTCAGCAAGAAAGGGCATGACAGCAGGAATTACCAAGCGAAGAGAGATAAAGGATGTGTCAATGGTTGCAAGTTCTATAGGGTCTGGAACAAGTTCCTTAGGGAGATACCTTATGTTGTGCTTTTCCAGCACTACCACTCGCTTGTCGTTTCTTAATTTCCAATCCAGCTGACCATAACCAACATCAACCGCATAAACCTTAGAAGCGCCTTTTTTAAGAAGGCAGTCTGTCCATCCCCCGGTGGAAGCTCCAACATCCATACAAATTTTACCTTCTACTGGAACGGGGTATTTCTCCAGGGCATAGGCCAATTTCAGACCACCCCTGCTTACGTAGATGAAAGGATTCGACCTTATCTCTATATGACTTCGGGGATTTACCATAGAGCCAGCTTTAGTAAGTCTTTTGCCGTTTACAAAAACAACACCCTCCATAATGATAGCTTGAGCCTTAGCCCTAGTTTCCGCAAGTCCCCTTTCAACTATCAACTTATCCAATCGCTCTAAGGACTTTGGCATTTGTTTTAACGTCCTTAAGCAATTCTTCTGCTGCTCTGAAAATGCCTTCAGCGTCAATCCCTATAAGTCTTCTAAGTTGAGATTGAGAACCATGGGTAATGAAAGTATCAGGAATGCCTAATCTCTTAATTCTTTTTGGGAAGAACCTGTTTTCCTCAAACATTTCCAAAACAGCACTTCCGAATCCACCTTGCAGTGCATTTTCCTCAACGGTTATAACAGCATTAGTTTTTTCTGCCCAATACATTAGAAGTTCCTTATCTAGAGGCTTCACAAAACGGGCATTGATAACCGCTGCAGAAATACCTTTTTCTTCAAGCTTTTTAGAGGCCTCAAGAGCTGGATAAACTGTTGAACCTATTGCAAAAAAGGCTAAATCGGTGCCTTCCTTTAATACCTCTCCCTTTCCAATATCGAGCATCTTGAATTCACTATCCAAAGGCACACCAATCCCACTCCCTCTTGGATATCTTAAAGAGATGGGACCATTATGGTTTACAGCGGTAAAAAGCATATGTTGAAGCTCATTCTCATCCTTTGGAGCCATAACAACCATATTAGGTATATGCCTTAAATAGGACATATCGAAAACACCATGATGGGTTGGACCATCTTCGCCTACTATGCCTCCTCGATCCATTGCAAAAACAACCGGAAGGTTTTGGAGAGCCACATCATGAACTATCTGATCATAAGCCCTTTGAAGAAAAGTTGAATAGATCGCAACAACTGGTTTCAATCCTTCTACCGCAAGACCAGCAGCAAAGGTCACTGCATGTTGTTCTGCTATGCCCACGTCAAAGAATCTATCAGGATATAGATCGGCAAACTTATCCATGCCGGTGCCTTCTTTCATGGCCGCTGTTATACCTATGATCCTTGGATCCTTCTCTGCCAGCCTTACGATGGTCTTTCCAAAGACTGAAGTGTAAGAAGGCGGTGCATCTGGAGAGGATGGCCAAGATTCCCCTGTCTCTACCTTAAAGGGACCAACTCCATGAAAATAGGTAGGATCAGATTCTGCAGGTTTATATCCCTTTCCTTTCTGGGTTAAAACATGGACTAAAACTGGTCCCGAAACCTGACATGCCTTCTCAAAGGCCTCTATAAGCTTATCTATCCTATGTCCCTGAATAGGCCCTATGTAATGAATCTTGAGTGCCTGAAAGAGAAGACCTGGGGTAAAGAAGGCAATTAGAGAATCTTCGCTCTTTTTCAAAAACTGGATTATATTAGGCCCAACGCCGGGAATAGCTTTCATCAGCTGTTCCACTTCTTTTTTTAGTTGGAGCACAAATCGGCTAGAAAGCTTCCTACTAAGAAAAGAGCTCATGGCACCGACATTTGGCGAAATGGACATTTCGTTATCGTTTAGAATTACTATAAGATCTTTTCCTAGATAACCAGCATGATTTAAAGCCTCAAAGGCCATACCGCCGGTCATACTTCCATCACCTATAATGGCAACAGTTCTACGCCTACAACCCTTGATAGATTTAGCAACAGTTATTCCCAGACCTGCAGATATGGAGGTGCTTGCATGGCCTGTTCCAAAAGCATCATGAACACTTTCTGTGATCTTGGGAAATCCTGAAAGACCATTATATTTCCTGATAGTGTTAAAAAGGTGTTTTCTTCCAGTGATTATTTTATGAGCATAACTTTGGTGTCCCACATCCCATATTATACGATCTTCAGGAGATCTGAAGACATAATGAACCGCTATGGCAAGTTCTACTGCACCAAGGTTTGAGGCAAGATGTCCTCCATTTGCGGAAACTACCCTTATAATTTCCTCCCTTATCTCTTCAGCTAGTTCTTGTAATTCTAAAAGGGAGAGCTTTTTTAAATCTTCTGGTGAATTTATTCTGTCAAGAATTTTCCCCTTCAAGGGTTCTCCTCCTACTTACTTCTATTTAAAACATACAGGGCTATTGCTCTAAGTGGTTCTGCAGAAGGACCGAAGCCTTCAAGAGCACTAAGAGCCCTTTCAATATGATTTTTAGCAATCAACCTGCTTTCTTCAACCCCTATAAGAAAAGGATAGGTTCTCTTGCCCTTTTTAAGGTCAGAGCCAGGAGTTTTTCCCATCTTTTCCATTTCTCCGGTTACATCGAGGATGTCATCTACTATCTGGAAGGCAATGCCCAGATGATTTCCATAGACGGAAAGCCTATCGATGGCTTCGCTATCTGCTTCGGCAAGAAGAGCTCCAGCCTTTATAGATGCTGAAACTAAAGCCCCTGTCTTCCTAGTGTGCATATATTCCACGGTAGCAAGATCTACCTCTTTTCCTTCGCAGGCAAGATCTATCATCTGACCGCCTATCATGCCCTTAAAACCTGAAGCGGTAGCTATAAGGTTTATAATTTTAAGTATTGTTCCGGGATTGTGACAGGCACTATTTTCTGATGACATAAGCTCAAAGGCATAGGTAAGAAGTAAATCCCCTGCAAGGATTGCTACAGCTTCTCCAAATACCTTGTGATTGGTTGGCTTTCCACGGCGAAAATCATCATTATCCATAGCTGGAAGATCATCATGTATAAGAGAGTAGGTATGAATCATTTCGAGGGCACAGGCAATAGGCATAAGGGCAGGGGAATTCCCTCCAAGGGCTTCATGGGAAGCTATACAAAGTATAGGTCTTAGCCTCTTTCCACCAGCAAAAAGACTATACCTTGCAGACTCTACAACTCTACCTTCAAGCCCGTGAAAAGGGGGAAGATACTTTTCTAAAGCTTCATCAATGAGTTTTCTTTTTGCCTCTACGTAGCCTTTTAAATCAAAATCCATAACTACTCTTCAAGTCCTTCGTTGCCACCTTCGTTAAATGGTTCTACATCCCATGACTTATTGCTTCGGTAAATAATCTTTTGAACTTTTGCCTGAACTTCGTCAAGCTTTTTTCGGCAAAATTCTGTAAGATCCATGCCTTTAGAAAAGGCTTCTATAGCTTTTTCAAGAGGAAGCTGGCCATTTTCAAGTTCTTTTATTATGCTTTCAATTTCTGCCATAGCCTCTTCTATACTCATTTCTTTACCTTTGCTCCTTTTAGAGGACACCTTGAAGACCCTCCGTTTATTCCAGCTCTTTGTAAATTACTCTACCTATAATCAAGCCTTTAGAAAACTTTATCCTTACAAGTTCTCCTTTTCCAATGTCTTCTGGAGTTTTCACAATAGCCTTATCCTTTTCTCTTTGAACGATTGCATAGCCCCTTCTCAATACAGCATAAGGATCCAAGGCTTCAAGGAGGGTTCTGTAATTCTGAAGTTTTCCCTTTAGGTCGTCTATTTTTTTAAAGATGCTGTTAATTAAAAGATGCCTGAACTGTTCGACTGCCTTAGAATAACTGTCAATTTTTTCCTTTGGATCCAGAAGAAGAAGCTTTCTTTCAATGACCCAGAAATCCTTTAGACTGGATTTAAGCCTGTAGTCAATCACTCTTTTAAGAGTTTTAGAAAGTTCTTCAAGTTGGGCTCTCCTTTGTTTAATAGTTTCTTCGGGAGACTTAAGTCTATCTTTGCAAAAATCAAGGGTTTGCTGATATTTAAAAAGTAAATTCTCTGCTATCTTGGTGAGAGAGATTGAAAAGTCTTGTAGTTTATCCCTTACCTCCTCCAGTCTATCCACTATCCACTCTGCAGCAGCTGTTGGAGTAGGGGCTCTATAGTCTGCAGCGAAATCCGCCAGGGTAACATCTATTTCATGACCTACCGCAGAGATTACTGGTATCTTTGAGTCAGCAATGGCTCTAACCACTATCTCTTCATTGAAAGCCCAGAGATCTTCAAGGCTTCCCCCACCCCTTCCAACAATTATAACGTCCCATTGGAAAAACTCAGCAAGTTCGTTAGCAATCTTCATGGCTTCGGCAATGTCAGCTGGAGCCTTTTCACCCTGAACTTGAACCGGTATGATTGATATATCCAAAGGAAAGGGGGATCTACTTAGAACCTTTAAAATATCCCTTATAGCTGCTCCGGTAATAGAAGTCACTATTAAGAGCCTTTGGGGGCAGAGAGGCAAGGCCTTCTTTCTTGATTCATCAAAGAGTCCTTCTTGGGTAAGCTTTTTCTTCAGAGCTTCAAAAAGTTTTTTTAGTTCCCCTATGCCTCTTGGTTCTATTTTTTCTACGATGATTTGATATTCTCCTCTAGGCTCGTAAACGGAAATCCTTCCAAAACAGATTACTTCCAGGCCATCGACAAGTTTGAACCTGATATTACTTGGTCTGAAGCCTCTGAAGCATACAGCCCTTATCTGGGATTGACTATCTTTAAGGGTAAAGTAGATGTGACCAGAAGAAGGCTCTCTTAGATTAGAGACTTCCCCAACAACCCATAAGTAAGAAACTTCCTGCTCCAAAAGGGTCTTTATAATTCTGTTAAGCCTGCTTACAGTGAAAACTAGTTCATTTTCCGAGGGTAAAGGATACTCAAAAAGCATAAACCTTCCTTACTTTAACGGAACAATTTGGGATCCATAGCATCCCTTAAGCCTTCCCCTATAAGGTTATAGGCGGTTATGGTGATGAAGATAGCAAACCCTGGAAACAGGGTAAGCCACCAGGCAAATTCAACGTAGTCTCTGCTTTGGCTAAGAATGTCTCCCCAGCTCGGCGTAGGAGGAGGAACACCAAAGCCAAGAAAGCTAAGCCCAGATTCTGTAAGTATCGCACCAGCTATGCCGAAAACTATAGCTACAATAACAGGTGCCATTGCATTGGGAAGCATATGGAAAAATATTATTCTCCAGTGACTCGCACCAAGGGCTTTAAGGGCAAGAACAAAATCCAACTCCTTTAGCTTGAAAAACTCTGCCCTTACAAATCTTGCAATTCCTGTCCAACCAGTAAGCCCTATCACCACCATTATATTGTATATGCTAGGAGGAAGGAATGTGATTACCGCAATAATCAGAAAAAAGGTTGGAATAGTAAGTAGCACCTCTATCAGTCTATTTACTACCATGTCAACGAAACCACCAAAATAGCCAGCTACTCCGCCAAGGACTATGCCAACTATGGCTGCTATTCCTACCGCTACAAAACCTACTGAAAGAGAAATCCTTGCTCCGTAAATCATTCTACTTAGCACATCCCTTCCTCTATCGTCTGTGCCAAACCAGTGTTTCTTGCTTGGGGGAGATAAAATCTCCATAAGATCATGTTCTGTAGGAGAATAGGGGACAGGTGCCCAGAGAATCCAGCCTTCTTCAAGCCTCTGGAAAATTGCTAAAGGGTCTTTGTGCTTTCTTAGATACTTCCAGTTGTTATCAGGGTTTGAGTCGGTCAAGAAAGGAAAGATGAAACTTCCCTTTTGATAAACTATAAGAGGTCTGTCATTTGCAAGAATAGGAGCACCAAGGGCTATCAATCCAAGGATTATGGCAATCACAAGACCAGTCATTGCTAGATGGTTATTTCTAAATCTGTGCCATACAGTTCCCCAATAGGATCTCCCCTCTCTCATAACACCCATTCCCCTTTAGCGGAGTTTTATTCGAGGATCAAAAACTGCGTAGAGAATATCCGATAAAATAAGTCCTATAAGTGTAAGGATTGCCGATATGGTGGTTATTGCCATAATTACAGGATAATCCCTTGAAAGAACCGCCTCAAAGCCAAGTTGTCCCATTCCTGGAATAGAAAAGATACTTTCTATAATGATGCTTCCCCCGAAAAGGGCAGGCAAAAGATAGGCAAGAAGGGTAATAATAGGAATCAGGGCATTTCTTAAGGCATGTTTCATAATCACTACCCTTTCGCTTAACCCCTTTGCCCTGGCAGTTCTTATATAATCCTCCCTTATTACTTCAAGAAGCTCTGCCTTCATAAGCCTTGAAAGGTAAGCCCATCCTCCGTAGCTTAAACAAAAAACTGGAAGAACAAGATGCCACAACCTATCTGCAAGCCACTTTAGGAAAGGCAGTTTCTCTGCTCCCAAAGAAGATATCCCATAGGTTGGAAAGATATCCCAATATTCTCCTCCACCAAAAAGCATAATAAGCATAATAGCTACCCAGAAGCTTGGCAAAGAATAAAGCACAAAGAAAAGAAGCGTTAAAAACCTATCCATCAGGCTTCCAGCCTTTACGGCAGAATAAACCCCTGCAGGAATGGCTATGATGTAGACTAAAATCAAAGAAAGGACATTTAGCTGGATAGTTACCGGAAGGCGCTCCTTAATCTTATCCCAGACCTTCCTGTGATCCTTGTAGGAATATCCAAAATCCAAGGTAACAATCCTTTTTATCCATAGAAGATATTGAACATAGATTGGTTTATCAAGACCGTAGAGCTTTTTTGTTTCTTCTATGATCTTTTGGGTAACTGCCGTTTCTCCCAGCTGGGCTTCGCCCTTCATTTGAATTTTCATAAGGATTGGATTGCCCGGAGCAAGTTGAATTATAAGAAAAGTAACAAAAGTTATGCCGATGAAGGTTGGAATCACCTGTGAAAGCCTTTTTAGAAGATACTTTCCCATTGAGCTATTCCCTTATCTCTACCTTTCCTCTAAGAAGATTTTTGACTTCCTGAATTGTTACCTCTCTTCTGTGAAAGATACCCGCTGCAAGGGCTGCTTCTGCCTCTGTCTTAAGAAAGACTTCTAAGAAATGCTCCGCACAGCCTGCTCCGCTTGAGGCAATTACAGGAATTGACACATTAGAAGCAACCGCCTCTATGAGTTCAATATCAAAACCCCTGTTAGTGCCATCTCTGTCTATACAGTTTAGAAGAATTTCTCCCGCTCCAAGCTCCTCGCAGACCTTTGCCAGGGTAATAGCATCAATGTCTCTTCCTTCTCTTCCTCCCTTTATAGTTGCTTGATACCAGCAATATTTTTCCCCCTTAGGTCCCGGAAAAGCTGTTGGAATTGTAATATGTTTTATATGGGGAGTTGGGGTATAGACCCTTCTTGGATCTATAGAAATAACCACTGCCTGGCTTCCATAAACTTTTGATATCTGCTCGATAGAGCTATTTCCCGATCTTCCCTCTCTAAGAAAGTTCTCCGCTATAATTACCGCATCACTTCCTATAGAAACCTTATCTGCTCCAGATCTGAAATACTCCGAGGCTACCTCTAAAGCGCTGTAATGTCTTCCTGTTGAATCGGTGTATTCCCTTATGCCTCCACCTATGGTAAGAGGAACAAAGACATTTTCAGAGGTCTTCTTAAGCACATCCAACATGGGCATATCAAGAAGCGGAAAATCCCTAAACCCTGTTATGTTAAGAAAGGTAATTTCGTCAGCTCCCTCTTTGTAATAGCGTCGGGCAAGTTCCACGGGATCCCCAAGATTTCTTACCTCTTTGCTTTCCTTATCCCTTACATCATACTGATCTCCCTTAGTTACAACCAGCCTTCCTTGATCATTTGCTCTTACATCAAGACAGGCCACAATCCTTTTAGCAAGAGAGGTCTTTGAAAGTCTAAGGGGGGGTAAGACTTCAGCTTTTTCTGTTTCCAAAAAGTTTTTTAGGATTTTCAAGCCAACTTTTCCGCTCTTTTCTGGATGAAACTGGGTTGCTAGGATATTCTTATACTGAATAGAACTTACAAATTCTTCTCCATAATCGGTAGTTGTAAGAACGATATCTCGGTCTTCCGGAACAACACAATAAGAGTGAACAAAGTAGAATTTTTCATCTCCCCTAAGGTCATTAAAAATTCTAGAGGGCTTAAAAGGTTTAATACCGTTCCAACCTATATGGGGAACAGAAAGGTTTGTTCTAAATTTTCTTACAACTCCCTTGAAAAACCCAAGGCCTGGAATACCAGGAGACTCCTCACTTTCTTCAAAAAGAGCCTGAAGCCCAAGACATATTCCAAGAAAGGGTCTCCCTGATCTTAAATATTCAACAAGGGGCTCAACAAAGCCCCTTTTTCTTAAAACCTTCATCATCTCGCCAAAGGCTCCAACCCCTGGAAATACAAGCTTTTCCGCCCTCAAGATATCTTCCGGCTTTTCCACAAAGCTAACCTTTTCTCCTAGGCTCAGGAGGGCATTAACAACGCTTCTTACGTTCCCAGCTCCATAGTCAAGAAAGGTAACCATAAGCCTCCACCTCCAAAGATTTTCTTGCCACAATTAAGGAGAAAATCATAGAGTTTTTTCTTGATTATATTTTAAGCTTTCTGTAAGAATTAAACATAGGTTTGCGCCCGTAGCTCAGCTGGATAGAGTGCCGGACTACGAATCCGTAGGTCGCAGGTTCGAATCCTGCCGGGCGCACCAATAAATCCTTTTTTGAAATTCTCAAAAAAAATTTATTTTTGCTTGACAGCTTCCTTATTGACTCTAAGTATAAAGATCAGGCTTAATGGCAATTAATTTTTTGATATGGAGGAAGCCATGAAA